>Ga0315280_10000318_pt1 | contig 89412 bp, 91 predicted proteins | sample YL17G06_40_MG_FD_203697 | JGI IMG/M metagenome (GOLD analysis project Ga0315280, IMG submission 203697) | Sediment microbial communities from Yellowstone Lake, YNP, Wyoming, USA - YL17G06_40 | ecosystem: Environmental > Aquatic > Freshwater > Lake > Sediment | place: USA: Wyoming | collected...
AAATCGGGGGAACCCTGCACACTGCTTTAGGGAGCGCTTACCCCTCGACGGGGGGCGTGAACTTTTCCGCCATTCACTGGGACATGATTTGCGATCTCCGGACTGAATCCGAGGTGCGGCTGGACGGAGAAGTAATCCAGAGAGATTCCCACTGGTTGATATAAAAATTTTTTCTCACGCTGCCAGCTTGTATGGCAGCGTGTACATTTTAAATTTCCCTGGGGTAGAACCTCCAGGCGGAGGGTTTCTGACATCCCTACTTGGGGAGGTCCCCCCGCCCTCTCCTTGAGGTAAAACGAAGAAAACTTCTCGGGAGGGCACGAATTGTTCAAAGAGGGAAGCCCTTACCGCGTGATAGAGATTCCGGCTCATATCAGAGCTCACCCTGGTATAAAAAGCAAGGAGCTCCCCGAACGCCTGGAAGTGAGCACGAGAACAATTTACCGGGTAGTGGAGAGCCTCAGGGGAGCGGAAATAAACATCTAAAGAAACCATAAGGAATACAGGATCGAGGGGGATGCGCTTCTTCCCTCCTTAAATCTCACTCTGGAAGAGGCTCTGACCATCATCCTGGCCGCTCGAGCCACGAATTGTTTGGAAAATACATTAGAGAAGGACCTGGAAGAAGCACTGGCCAAAATTCGAAGCTCTCTACCAGGTCCTTCTCTCTCGGATCAGGGGTCTGGAGAGACCCACGATCGTCTTCTGGGGTCCCTACACTCCCCTGACACCCGATCACCGGAGCATCTCGCACTTTGCAGGAAGGCGCGCGCCTGAGGCATTCTGTGGATACCTGGTATCAGGCATTTGGGAAGGATGAGCCTGTGCGATGCAGGCTGAACCCATATCAGGTCTTTTTTCGCCGTTATTCCTGGTACGCGGTGGCCTATTCCCACAGGGAGAAAGAGGCGAGGTTTTCCGTCTAAACCGGTTCTCCAGGGCCATTTCTACCCCTTTTGCCTTCGAGGTGAAAAAGGGGTTTAACCTGGAGAAATTTCTGGAAGGTGCCTTCCAGATTATCGGAGGGGCGGAATTGAAGGAAGTGATCCTCCTCTTCCATCCTTCCATAGCTTTAATGATCGAGGAAGTCAGGTGGCACCCCACCCAAACCCTTAAAAGGGAAAGGGATGGTCACCTTCTTTTTACAGTTAAGGTTGCGGAACCCAAAGAGGTCCTGTGGTGGTGATGTCCTGGGGGGACAAGGCGGAGGCGCTTCATCCTCCCGAGTTGAGGGAAAAGGCGGGGAAAATAGCCCGGAACCTCATAACCCATTATTTTAAGGAAGAAGTAAAATGAGAGTTACTTTCTGGGGCGGAGTGGGGGAGATCGGAGGAAATATCGGGGAATTAGAGGTGGGCGAGGAACGCATCCTTCTGGATTTCGGGCAGGGCTTCTCAGCTGGTAAGGAGTTCTTTATGGACTTTCTGCCACCCAGAAAAAGCGTCGGCTTCTGGATTATCTGGAGTTTGGCCTCCTGCCTCCTTTGCAGGGTCTCTATCACCCTGATCCGCTTTCCCTGACTGAGTTTTCTCCAGAGCCCCCGCGGTATTCTGGTGTATTCCTCTCTCATGCTCACGGGGATCATGATGCACATTGATAAGCTCGACCCGAGCATTCCTCTCTACATGGGAGCGCCCACCACACCATCCTTCAGGCCAACGAAAAAGCAGGTAAGACGCTCAACATGGGAGACCACGAGAAAATCGTGGAGTTCAGAACCGGAGACTCAATAACTTTAGGGAAGAATATCCCTGTTCGCCCGGTGCACCTCGATCATTCGGTACCAGGGGCATACGGGTTTATCATGGAGACGCAGGATGGTGCCTTAGTCTACTCTGGAGACCTCCGCTTTCACGGGACCGCCTCACGCCTATCGTGGGACTTTGTGAAGGAAGCAGTTAGGGCCCGGCCTAAGGTCCTGATTCTCGAAGGAACGAGGGTTAACTCTTCAAGGAGGGATTCCGAAGAAGCTGCCTTTAAGAGTTGTGTAGAAAAAGTAAAAAGCTGCAGTGGGCTGGTGGTGGTCGGCCTCTATCCCAAAGACCTGGACAGGCTTTACACGTTTTACAGGATTGCCAGGGAAAACGGTAGGAAGCTGGCTATTCCGTTGAAGACTGCCAGCGTGATCGATGCGTTAAAGGATGATCCTCACTTAAGCCTGGCCCGACAAATGTGGGAGGACAAAGAGCATTTTTTTAGTGCACTTCCATCGGGTCAGATCAGGCAAATTTCAGGAAGTGGATTACTCTGCCTGTATGTTCAAAGAAGACAAAGCGAGGGGTGGGACCAGGCCGTGTCTTTAGGAAGGCGAGTTAGCGCCACGGAGATTGGCCAGGCTCAAAATAAGTTCCTCTGGGTTCGGGACTTTTATCATCTGACCGAGCTCGTGGAAGCCAGGCCAAATCCCGGGAGCATAACATATACTCCATGTCCGAGCTCAGGGAGGACCCCATCGAGGAACTGGAAGCAGAAATCCTAAAGAACTGGTGCCAGCGCTTCAACCCGCAAAAGATAAACCCCCATGCTTCAGGGCATGCCTCTCGGGAAGAGCTGAGAGAAATGATTGAAACCGTAAACCCCTGCTATCTTGTGCCTATTCACACTGAACACCCCGAGGAGTTCAGAGAGCTATTCTCGCGGGTGAGCATTCCGGAGAAGGGAAAGACCATTAATTTCTGAGCACGCTGGAAATTATCCCGCTTTTAGATGCGGGAAGGAGCCCTATTTTTAGAAGCTAAGGCCAAAAAGGGGCAGGCCAGGAATTCCCATTAATTACTTTCCACCTAGAAGACAACTCCTGATTCCGGTTTCCTTTAAAATCTCCAATTAATCGCCCAAAACCCTTCAATATTGTTAATCTTGAAAAGGAGGTGATTGAACGTGTGGAAAGAGTTTAAGGAGTTCGCCCTGAGAGGCTCCCTGGTTGACATGGCAGTGGGAATAATTCTGGGAGTGGCTACGAGCACGGTGGTCAATTCCCTGGTCAACGATGTCATTATGCCGCCCATAGGGATGCTTCTGGGAAATATTGACTTCTCTAACTTATTCATCAATCTTTCCGGGACTCCTTACGCCTCGCTGGCTGAAGCCAGAGCAGCCGGAGCCCCTACCATCAACTACGGAGTTTTCATCAACGCGGTCCTGAGCTTTCTCATTGTTTCCTTCGTGCTCTTCCTTATAATTAGACAGATAAATCGCTTCCGCAGGAAACAAGAGACCCCGACTCCCATTACCAAAGAATGCCCCTACTGCCTCTCCCGAATTCCCCTGAAGGCTACAAGGTGCCCTCACTGCACCTCACAGTTGAATAAAGATCAGGCCCTCTAAAGCTGAATATCCCAATCCTGTAAGCCCTTTTTTTTGAGGTTAGAGCCGCCCCTACTTTGTTAGGCGCTTGCTTTGGGGTGTGGGCGGGCCTCCTTTACCCAGAGAACGAAGATCACCAATGAGAGAGTCATGACCGCGCTGGCCAAAACTCCGCTTAAGCCAAATCCCCTCCTGGCAAAAATCAATGGCCCAAGAAGCGCTCCAAGTGCTCTCCCGAGACTTTGAAACGCCACCGAGATCGACATCATTACGCTTCTGGCCTGAGGGACGAGCTCTGTGAACAGGGGGATAACAGCCACGATAGTGGTTTCGAAAAAGTAGAAAAGTAAAAATAAGCTCACCAGGGCGCTAAAAAGGGATTTGCTGACAAAAGGTATAAGCAGGTAGATAAGGGCAGTGAAGGATGAGAAAAGAATGATGACTCTCCTTTTTCCAAAACGGTCTACTGCCAGCCCGGCAGTAAGCTCACCTAACAGTTCTCCGCCTCCAATTAAGCCCGCAGAAAGTCCCAATCCGGCAATGCTCAGGCTAAAAGAACTTTCCATCCAGACGCCGTAGACTATCATGATCGCTTCGTTTGCAAAAAGAGCCAGAGAAGCGAAGGCTGCCGCAGCAAAAATCACAGGGTGTTCTTTCAGAACCCGTCCGAATTTAAGGGATGACGCTGCCTTCTCATCCTTTACGGCGGATGGAATTCCCCACCTCAAAAGGAAGAGGGAGGCCAAACCAAGGAAGGCGAGGAGAAAAAATGGGGATGCCCAACCGTAAGACTGCATTAGCAAGCCGATTAGCGGGGCACCGGCCAATAGGGAGCCGGACCAGGAAAACTCGGTGACCGCCACTGCCCAGCCTCTTTTTCCGTAAGGAACTTGATCCCCGAGATAAGACTGCATGGCAGGATCGAAAATTGCTTTGGCAAGACCGATTAAAAGAAGAGCAGCCCCCAGGGTCCAGATGGAAGGAAGAAGGGCTACAAGGAGACATACGGAGAAAAAAAGCGCTGTCCCTGCAACCATCAGCGGTTTTCTCCCCAGAGTTTCCGAGAGGGGCCCGAAGAGGGGACTGAGGAAGCCAGCAAACGCTCGTAGAGAGATTAAACTGGAGACTTCCATAGTAGTGACGTTTAAACCGCGGGCGATTTCCGGGAGGAAGGGGTAGACCATTCTCAGGCCGGTGGTGATCACTAATCTTACGATGCTTATGAGAATGAGCTGAAGATTCCAGGACCGGTTTCCAAAAATAGGGACTGTCCCCATTTTTTATAAGAGGAGATCCAGGATCACAATTTCCGGCCTCGTTAGAAGGCGCATTTTCAATCCGCTTTCCCCCGCCCCCTGAGTGATGAAGGCTTTACCAAAGGGCGTGTCGTAAAATCCATATTCCATCTTCGTCTCCGTGGGGAGAAAGAGGGGGCCGATAAAGGGAAGCCTCACCTGACCATTGTGAGTATGGCCCAGAAGCCAGAGATCGGCGGAAGGATGGTTAGGGCCTTGGTTGTTCTCCAGAGCGAGAAAAATATCCGGATTGTGGCAAAGAGCGATCGCGGGATTATCCCCTTTCACTTCCCGAAAAGCTCTCTCGGAATCCACTTTCCCTGCCCAAACCTCGTCTATACCGACAAGGGTGAAGTTCTCAAGTTCTACGCTCTGATTGTGAAGGACGGAAATTCCCAATTCACGTAAGGCCCATTCCAGTTCAAAGGATACATCTTCTCCGGGGACTCCATAATCGTGGTTTCCTAAAACCGCGTAAACGCCTTCCTTGGCTTTTAAACCCCTTAAAGGTTCAAGGTAGCTCTTCAACTTTTGGGGGTCGGCTTTCAAGACGAAATCGCCGCCCATCAAGATCAGGTCCGGCTCCTCCTTATTCACTACTTTGACTACTTTTTCCACCCATCCGCGCCCCTTCAGAACTCCTATATGAAGGTCGGAAAAGAGGGCTACTCTGTAGCGGGATGCTTCCTTCCTGGAGCTCAGGGGGAAAGCGACCCTGTTCACTTTCAGCACCTGTGGGGCGATATGGATGGCGTAGAGTAAAAGAAGACCGAAAGTCAGGAAAATTACCGACAGGATAATTAGCCCAACTTCTCGCCTGGTGAAATAGAGGACAATAAAAGCGATGCCCAGAATGACCAGGAAAAAAGGTGAGAGCTCGAAGCAAACCCTAAGAAACATGCCCGAAAACCTTCTCCACTTGAGCTTTAAAATTGATGCAAGGACTTTCTGAAATCCTTCACCCGGGAAATGCCCCTCTTGCCGACTTCGAACTCGTGCCCCTCCTCTTCCAGATAAGCTCTCTGCAGCTCTCCGTTTCCCGGGAATTTGTCGATCAGGCTCCCGTCCTCCCTGATCACTCTCCAGTAAGGGGTGACCTCGTCCAGGGGGATCCCCCTCAAGTGCAGGTCCTCCTCGGCGGCCTCAGAGCAAATCCTGAGGAAAATGCCCGTGGTCAGAGGGCAGCAGGTGTTCGCACCGTGAAGGGAAGCGAGTTCTTCCCTGATCTGCGCGATGGTCACGAGTTTTCCCCTGGGGACCTCCTTGAGCAGGGAATCCACATCCAGAGGTTTAGGAACGAGCATGGTTCCTGTGCCGTATTGCTTACGCCACTTTTCCGGCACGGGGACGATTTTTCGCTCCTGGTCTTTTTCTAACTTCTCCCGCCAGGTGCTTCTGGATTTCCACCTGATTTTATCCTGGCCCTTTTCTCTCACTTTCTTTAAGCTCCTTCCTCAGTTGGTCCTCCGTTTTAAAGTGGCGCTTTTTTAATATTTTCCTCGACTCTCGGGAAGCCATTTTTCAGGAGTGTTTAATATTTCATCTGGAGTCAATCAGGGGAACGGCTCCGGCTTTGATTTAAAAGTGATGGTCCCTCTCCCCCGCGGAAAACTGGCGAAAAGCGGTGAAATGCGTGCATTTTCAAGCGCGTTTTTTGTCATATTTCGGCACCTTTCGCTCCTTTTGGACAGCTTTAGACAGGTCAAATTTGCCCTCATTTTGCCCCTTAGAGGCCTGGTGGGGAGGAAGAAGGGGTAAAACTATATACCTGCAAATACCCCCGGATTTCGCCCCTCTTTGTAATATCCAACCCGGAGCCCTGAAAGCGCTGGCTGGACTACTTTCTCAGCGCGGCAGATAAAAGCGCTCCCAGTCCGATAACCACTAAAAAGGCAGGCCAGACCCGTCCCCAATCCAGGGAAAAAAGGAAGATAAAGGCCACCAAGGCCAAGATCATCCCTCCGGTCAGGGAGCTTGAGGCTTCGTAAGTGAATCTCCCTCGCACTTTGTAAATGGACCAGGAGCGAGCGAAGGCGGCAAAGGCCGGAATCAGGATAATAAGCGCCCACCAATTGCCCACCTTTATCCCCCAGGCATTATCTAAGAGGAAGACAATTCCCACAACGATCAGAATCAATGCCCCGGTGAGCGACCCCGTGATCCTCCAGGGCCTCCCCCTTTCCTCTGGAGCGGTGCTCCTCTCTGGACTTTCTTTCGGCTGGAATTCTTCGTTCATGGTTCACCCCCTGTATTTTTCCAGAAACTGGTTTATCTATTATACCTCCTGAATGCGGGGAGGGTGGTATGGCAATCAGAAGGGTCAGAACGAGAGAAACATTTAATTCAATCCCCTGATACCCACTCTCCTACAACCTGCCAGGCCTTTTCTTTCCTTATGGAAATCTGAAGCAAAAACCTCGAAGCCCCATCAGGAGCTGAAAAGCCAGGACGGTAGTGTGCTCCGAGGGATCGCCAAATTCTATAGAAGTCATATCTTCCCTGTCAGTCAGGTCTGCCGCGGGCCAGGACATGCTCGTAGACTGCCTGTACTGAATACCTGTGGAATTGTACAGTTGGAACCTCGGTGATGGATCCGTGCCGGCCTCTTCAAAATAAGCAGGGTGGGTTAACGGCCCCAGAGTCCCCTTCTCGGTTCCATTCCTTGAATCCCCTTTACCCTCATCAGCACTAAAAGAAAAGTATAGCCACTCTCCTCCGGCCACGTAATGGCCATGCTCTTTTTCTTTTCGGTCCCCTTAACCAGGTAATGCCCTATGCCCACCCCGGTCTGCAGAACTTTTCCTATTTGTTCGGCGCTGTAAGTTCTGTTTGGGAACTCAATATCTACCCATTGATCGAGAGGAAATCCAGTTACTCCCTGGGCGGGGCCGGAAGGGGAAGAGGATGGAGCACTTTGCGACGGTGTAACAGAGAATGGGAAGCTTAGAAAGGAAGATGAGCTGGAGGCACAGGAACAGAGAAATAAAAATAGGAAAATGACCACCAAAGACCTCATTTTCTATCTCCCCCTTAACTAACTTTTTAAATTATAGGATTTTATTTCTAAAATTTTAATAATTTTTCTTGGCCTCGGTGACAGACAAGCTGCCAGCGTCGGCTCCTAAACTGATTAAAAAATCCTAAAGGGGGTGTTTTCAATGCAAGAAGAGATCGCTGCATTCCTCCAGAAACTACAGGTTGGAGAGTGACGGAAGTTCAGAAACACGTCCCTTGCCCCGCTTTACTGCGACTGTGGGGGAGGGTCCGAGTACCTTACCCTGGACGAAACCCTGGAAATGCATTTCCTTACAATCAGGGAAAAGGGCTCCGCAGGTGGGGATGGTCTGTATGGACATGTGCGCCATCGACGTAACAGAAATCGAGGGAGTGGGACCGGGCGAAGAAGTGGTCGTTTTCGGAGAAGGTCTCCCTGTGGAGGAGCTGGCCGAGGTTCTGGGGACAATAAGCTATGAGATACTGTGTTCTTTAGGAAAATCCGTTCCCAGAGTGTACCAGGATTCCCCGAAGGAGCCTCTCAAGCCGGAGCCTTGGGTCCGCTTTTTGTATCAAAGCCTTTTGTGATTCGTTTTCTCATCTGGGAGAATATACTCGTGGTTAATTTTTTTGCTGAAAGGAGAGCGGGATGGAGAAGCCTTTTGTAGCGGACATTTCAAGAGAACTCGCCTCTGAATTTTCTAGGTTCTGTGTTCCCGAAAGCCGGGCGAAAGACGAAATGTTCCTCAAAGGCGTGGACCTTAAAGAGGCCTGGGTTCGGGATAAGCTGGATTGGGGAGAACCGTTCGCCAGGGTAGCTCTTCTTGAAGGGGAAATCGCGGGAATCATTCAGTTCCAACCGGTGCCCGAGGAGGAGGTGTTTCACATTCTCTGCATTTTTGTGCCTCGGAAGGAATACTGGGGCAAGGGTCTGGGATCTTTGCTTCTCGATTCCTTGAAAGAGGAGGCCAGAAAGCCTCAGGATTGGAATGGAGGGAGGCCGGCTTCCGGGATCACTGCCTGGGCGTTCTCCGGAGAGGCAGAGGGACAGCTTTCCATGAAGGATTTTTTCCTCAAGAAAGGTTTCCAGCCGTTTCCTGATAATCCAGATTTCCTTTTTCTCCCCCTTGAGGAAGGTTTTCGTTTAAAAAGGAGAAGGCTGTCTCCCTCTTATATCCGGCAAGAGGAAGATACCGGAAAGGCAGTAATTCTCTATGGACCCTCTTTCTGCCCTTGGGACTACTTCTTTTACAGGTTGGGGGAACAGGCGGTCAAGGAATTGACGCCAGAAATTCCCATCCGCTGGATAAATCGGGCGGAAGAGCCCGAGGAGTTCCGGAAGAGAGGGGGATTTGAAGGGATAGTGGTCAACGGCATCCCCATTAAGGCCTTCGTTCTGGAAAAGGAGGAGTTCTCCAGGGAGGTTCGTGAGGCGCTTGGCTTCAAGAGGTAAAAAGCCAGGGCGCCAGGTTCTGGTTTTTGAGTAGCCTAGGTGCATAGAATTTGCAGGAGGGAGAAATGAAGTTCTTAGGAATAGTTGGTTCCATGAGAAAGCAGGGAAACACCTTTAAGCTGGTCAGCGCTGTCCTCGAGGGCGCAAAGAGCAGAAATCCCGATATTTCCTATGACATTCTCCAGATCTCGGAATTGAACATTGGTCCTTGCTGGGCATGTTACGATTCCTGCTCGAAGGAGTCCTACCGGTGCATCGTTGAGGATGACTTTCAGGCGGTCCTGAAGAAAATGGAGGAGGCCCAGGCGCTGGTGGTGGGATCACCGCTTTACTTTCCCTTTCCTTCCCGCCTTGTGGCTTTAGCCGAGCGGCTCGCCTGCCTGGCCTATTTCTTTGAAGAAAGAGGATTCAAAACAAGAGAACCCCTGGAGGACAAGCCCTGCGGCCTTGTGGCGGCAACTGGGGGAAGCGATCCTATGCCGGTGCTTCAATATCTCTCCAACTGGGCCCTTTCTTTAAAGATGAAACCCATCACAGTCAAGTTCTACCCCTATTTTGGTGTCGCTGCCGTAGGCAGGTTGGAGGAAGATGGAAATAAGCCATTGGAGAAAGCCCTTGCCTTAGGGAAGCTTTTAGCAGAGGCAGTTTCCTAGAGCTAAGGCTTGAAGAGAGGATGATTTCCCCTCAAAACCTACGGCTTTTCCAGATTGAGAAGCACCATCTGAGCTCAGAAAATAGGGGCCAGGACAAGAGCGATATTTTGACGATTTTAAGAAACATCGGCGGATTATCCTGGCTGACCCCAATTTATTCCAGAATGAAGGCCTGGCAAAGAGGGTGGTTGGATGAGTTGTTGTATCAGGATAAGGAAATCCTCGAAGGCAGATTTTTCGGTAATGCGCTCCAGTATGTGCCGAAAGCGGAAGTCCCGGTTTATTATCTGGCCCTGACTCCATCCGTCCAGCTCGATTCTCACGATCTGCGCCTTCTGGAGTTCATCCGGGATAACGGTCCCGTCCCCAAAGATGTTCTTTACAAGTGGGTGAATCTTAGCAAAAGAGATCTAGAAAGAAGCCTCTGGAAATTAGACCTGTCGCTTTTGATCGTTCGCGCTGGTTGGACAAGGGAAAGGTCGTGGGGCGAGCCCCTGTGGGACACTTTTGAAAAATGGCTGCCCCAGATAAACCTCGAGGCTCTTGACCCTGCTTGCGCGAAGGAGCAGCTCGTCCTGAAATTTCTTAAATTAAACGGCATCCTCAAAGTCACTCAGCTTCTGGGCCTTTTTCGAGGAAGCTGGACGCCGAGGGAGGTGCTTTTAACGCTTGAGAGCCTGATAAAAAGAGGCTTAGTCGTTGCGGGACGTTTCCTTGAGGGAGAACCTGAAGAGCAATATGCTGATCCTTTAACCCTCGAGGCGCTTTTCTCCTTTAGGCCTAAAGTGGAGCCCTTCGTTTTTCTCATTGCCCGGGGAGACCCATTTGCCATTGTCTGGAAAGATAAGCTGTGGGAAATTTTCTCCATCAAGGCACCTGCGGCCAGGGGCCCGGCGTGGATTTCCTACATTTTCTCCGCTTCCGAGCCCTGCGGCTTTGTGGATTACAAGTGGCGGGCTAAGAAAAGCGAGATCCAGAACTTAGTTATTCTCCCATCCTATTTGACTGAGGATTTTCTCGGGTGCCTTTTGCCGATCCTCGAGGAAAATGGAGCCTGGATGGGTCATCAGATAATAGAAATTCACCGTATTAACGATGTTGAGGCCGCCGCCTATGAAGAAACCCTCGTTGGAGGGACTTTCAGGGATTTTCACTACATCTTTAAAAAGGGTAAGGCTCTGAAGGAAATCCCTTAGCCGGTTTACGGTGTGGCCTTCACCGTGATCGAGCCGTTTAAAGTGATCAAAGTGATGCTTCTTCCGTCTTCATTTCCGTTGAGCAGGCCGGGAACTACTGTTTTCGTACTGTTGTCTGTGTGTATACTTACCCTTCGTCTCGGACACAGGCTCTTTTAAGAGTTAAATGAGAGGATTGACAAAGGTGGACTTTAAATAAGCTTGAATGCACCAGATAAAGTAGCCCCGCCACTAAGCCCACTCCAACTTTAAGAAGCATCGGGAAATATTTCTGAAGCCCGAAGTCTTAGAGGAATCTCCCGCACAATGTTCTACGAATATAGGAGAAGATCTCAAACCCCACCCTCAGACCAACGACTTCATCGAGGGCTTCAAAAGGACCGTTCTGGATCAGTCCTTCCCCAAACTTTCCGCACCAAGTCCCACGAATCAGTGGAAAGCACAAGAGGAGGATTGGGCCTATGGCGGACACTATAACCGAAAGAGATCACATCGGGAATATCGTATCAGGGTAAAAGGCCCATCGAGAGAATTGATGAATACCAGGAAAGTGTCAGACACAATGGGTAAGAATACAAGCGAATAAAAGGTTCATCCGCTTATAGCGGTTTCCTCAAATTTTTGCTTCGCAAAAACTTCTTTTGCTGGAATCGTTAAGTACATTGCCCAAGTCCTCCTTAGGGAAACTGCTCTTTTCTGGCAGGTCTCCTTTCTTCGTTGTATTATCTTCTTTGAGCGTTCAATTGGTAAAGTTAGATTTTGATCTTTTGTGAGGTGAGGAATATGGCGGTTGCTGAGATCACCGTTACTCCATTAGGAACTGGCTCTCCCAGTCTTTCCCGCTATGTGGCTGAGGTGGAAAAGATCATTGAGGCAAGCGGGCTTTCCTACGTGCTCACCCCTATGTCCACCTGCGTTCAAGGCTCGGTGGACGAGATCCTGGCTTTGGTGAAGAAGGTTCACGAGTGCCTGTTTGAGCATGGCGTGCTCCGGGTGGCCACCACGGTGAAGATAGACGAAAGGCGGGATAAAGAGCTCACCCTGGAAGGAAAGATCCGCTCCGTGAAAGAGAAGTTAGAACCGTGAATTTGAAAATCCTCGACCTTTCGGTGGAGTCCCTCACCCAGGCTCCGGAGTTCGACCGGTTCCCCTTTTCCTGCAAGTATTGCCTTTACTGGGAGCACCCGGAAAAAATGCAGGATACCGCTCCCGGGTGGCAGGAAAGGGCGTTCAAAGAGAAACTTTGCTGGATTGAGAAGGTGGGGAGGGAGTTTGGCTCCTGCGGAAAGATCCTTCTTCTGGATGGGGAAGGGGCGGTTTACTCCCAATACGGACCGCCCGAATTCTTTCCCAATGCCACAGAATACCCCTCCGGACCCTTAAGCGAGGACGCCGTATTTCTGGCCTGCCTGTTTGTGGGCAATAAAAAATTCTCCGGCCTGGGCCTGGGAAAACGGCTACTCCATGAGATCATTGAAGAACTGCGAAAAAAGGGAGTTGAGGCCCTGGAGACCTTCGCCCGAAAGGGAGAGCTGGAAAACCCCTCCGGACCCTTAGAACTCTACCTGAATTCCAATTTTCACATCCTGAGGGACGGTGCGGAGTACCCTCTTGTGAGGCTAAATCTCTAATTTTAAACTGAATTCAATATACTTAAGTTCTATTGCCGCGTTTTGAGTAATACCTGAATTTAAATCGCCCTTTCTTCGCCCGAAACAAGTTACAGCAAAGACTTCCTTAGATGATTAACCTTTGTTCTTGGGTTTGCTTTTTCTCGGTTGGTGGTTATGAACAAGGTTGAGTTCAATATATCCCCTATACGAGTTAGGGTTTATTCAGAACCATGCATTGGGGAAAGCCCTAAACCCTAATCCTGATTATTGAAAGAGCGCAAACCATGGTTTTCCGCCAGCGACTCCACCTCTATTGGTTGACCGCCTTTGAGGTACAGGCGGACAACGCGAGGTAATAGCGAGGTGGTTACCTCATAGTTAATCGTCCCTGCCAGGCGAGCTACTTCTTCAGCGCGGATGCACTCGCTTCCCTGGCGGCCAATCAGTACAACCTCATCATCTTGCTGAACGTCAGGGATGTCGCTGACGTCCACTACAAACTGGTCCATGCACACCCGTCCAATAATCCGAGCTCGTCTACCACGGATGAGCACGCTGGCTGTGTTAGAGAGCACACGGTGATATCCATCCCCGTAGCCAACCGGGATCAGTGCCGCGCGAATGGGTGTGCGTGTAATATAGGTACGTCCATAACTTACTCCTGCCCCAGCCGGTAGCTCGCGCACTCGGCTGACAAGGCTCTTGAGGCTCAGTGCCGGGCGAATTTCGAATACTGGCGGCCATTCACTCGAGGGATCTAAGCCGTACATGGCGATTCCCGGGCGGACTGCGTCAAAATGCGCCTCAGGAAGTTTCATGGTGGCAGCGCTGTTGGCAGCATGCACTATGGGGAAGTGTACCCCGGAGGCCTCTGTCGCAGCGCGAACTTCATTGAAGACGGTCAACTGTTGGCGCACGTAACTCTGATCGCTCCAGTCAGTAGTGGAGAAGTGAGTGAAGAGACCCTCCAAGGTAATTCCGGGTAGTCTCCGCACGAAGTTAAGAAACTGGATTACTTCAGGCGGCTGCAGGCCATAGCGACTCATACCAGTGTCGATTTTAATGTGCACAGGTACGGATAAACCCTGGGCGTTGGCCCGCGCGGAAAGGGCTTGGGCAAATTCCACCGTCATCAGGCTGGGAGTCAGACCCCACTTCACCACCAGCTTTGCGCCGTCAGGAGGAGTATAGCCCATCACCAAGATAGGAGCCTGGATGCCAGCCCGTCGTAGCTCCACCCCCTCGATGACTCGGTGGACAGCCAAACGAGTGGCGCCTGCTTCTAAGGCCGTGCGCGAAACAGATACGGCTCCATGTCCATAAGCATTAGCCTTGACGACGGCCATCACCTCGACGCGTTCCCCCACGTAGCGTTTCAGCGCACGCACATTAAAAGCGATGGCGTCCAGGTCTACCTCAGCCCAGGTAACAATTCCTTCAAGCACAGTAAAATTCCCTCTTTCGAGGATAAAAGCTATTTTAAATTTATGCTCAATTCAAGTTGGTGAAGTTTTTTAATCGATTTCTAAACGGCCTCACCAAGCTTATAAGGATAAATATTAGAAATGGATACTCGTAAAAGTTTTTAGTTTATTCTTTCAGTCTGATCAAGGCATCGCACTTCGGAGAGTTATCCACCAAGATAAGCTTCCTTTACCCGTGTGTCTTTCATTAACTCGGAGCCGCTTCCAGTCAGGACTATCTTTCCTGTTTCAAGAACATAGCCCCGGTGGGCCAAGCGCAAGGCCATATTAGCATTTTGCTCTACTAATAGAATGGTGGTACCAGCCTGGTTAATTTCCCTCAGTACGTTGAATATCTCGCGCACCAACACTGGAGCAAGACCCATAGAAGGCTCGTCTAACAACATGAGTTTACCGTGACTCATAATAGCACGAGCCACAGCGAGCATCTGCTGCTCACCGCCCGATAGAGTGCCCCCGAGCTGTTTAGCGCGCTCGCGCATGCGAGGGAAGATGCTGAAGACGCGTTCGTAGTCTTTTTTTACCTCAACCTTATCCTTGCGTTGCCAGGTAGCAAGCTTGAGGTTTTCCATCACGGTTAGGTTGCCGAAAATACCGCGACCCTCGGGTACTTGAGCAATACCTAATGCCACAATCTTATCAGCCCTCACTCGATGCAAGTTAACGCCCTGATATGTTATGTTACCTTTGTATGGAACCAGTCCCGAGATAGCACGTATTGTGGAAGATTTGCCGGCTCCATTTGCGCCAATCAGCGTAACGATCTCACCTTCGTGCACATCGAAAGAGATACCCTTGACAGCCTTTATACTTCCATAGGAGACGGCTAAGTCCTGCACAGAGAGCAAAATATCCTTAGCGCTCATGCCTCGCCTCCTTCTCCTAAATAAGCTTCCAGTACTTTGGGGTTGTTCTGAATCTGGACGGGAAGACCCTCGGCGATGGTAACGCCAAAGTCGAGTACCTTAATCCGCTCGCAAATACCCATCACCAATCGCATCTGGTGCTCGATAAGGATAATGGTCAGGTCGAACTGCTTACGGACCCAGAGAATAAGTTCCATGAGCTGCCCGATCTCAGCTGGGTTCATCCCGGCAGCCGGTTCATCTAACAAGAGCAATTTGGGGTGGGTGGCCATTGCCCGGGCGATTTCCAAGCGGCGTTGCGAACCATAAGGCAAGTTTTTGGAAAGCTCTTCGGCATTCCCTTCTAAATTGAATATTGCCAAAAGCTCCAGAGCCGAGTTCGCAATACGTTCTTCCTCGCGGGAGTGGCGACTCATGTGAAAAAACGCCTCCCAGGGGCTGTAACCCGACTGCGAATAGCAGGCAATACGCACATTGTCCAGCACAGTTAGATTTTTGAAAAGACGAATATTTTGAAAGGTGCGTGCGACACCCAAAGCGGTTATTTGGTTGGGTGTTTTGCCCACCAGCTCAGTGTCGTTAAATTTGATGCTACCTTGTGAGGCCCTGTAAACCCCGGTCATCAGATTAAAGAGAGTGGTTTTTCCAGCTCCGTTAGGTCCAATAATGCCTACCAGTTCGCCTTTTTCCAGGTCTAAGTTGAAATCGGAGACGGCGCACAGCCCGCCGAAATAGTGAGTAACATTTTTAGCTTGCAGGATTGGCATCAGTGGCCTCCTTCTTGTGCCGCCAGCGCTTAACGACGTTCAGATCCTGAAGGGGAATGAACCACCGAAGCTCGCGTAGGCCCATAATGCCGCGCGGACGGTAGATCATCAGTAATACTAAGAGCAATGGCATTAATACCATGCGGAACATTCCCAGTGGCCTTAGGAGTTCAAGAAAAACGGTATAAATAGTAGCACCAAGGATGGAACCGGCAATGGATCCGATTCCACCCAGGTACACCATAATGAGAATGTCGGTGGACTTTAAGATGTCAAACACCCGCGGAGAGATGAACTGTAAGAGGTGAGCGAATAGCGCACCCGCCACCCCAGCGAAAAATGAGGACAAAATAAAGGCCAGTAGCTTAGCCTGGCGCGTGTTCACACTCATTAACCCGCTTGCAACCTCATCCTCGCGAATGGAAAGCACCCCACGCCCATAGTTGGAATAAACGAAGTTCCGGATTACCCACAACGACACTACTGTCCAGAAGAAGACCCAGGGCATGGTAGTGAGTTTGTCGATACCAGGAATGCCACGTGGCCCACCGATAGCTTCAATGTTTTCGATGACCGATTTAACGATAAAATTGAAAGCCAGAGTGACAATCGCCAGGTAATCACCCCGCGTCTTAAATGAAGGAAAAGCCACCACCAGGCTAATAAGAGCAGCTCCTGCTCCACCGGCGATAACGGCCAGGGGAAAGAACCATGAAATTAGAGAACGGGGGAAAACATGCAAGGTGAGCAGTGAAGATACATAGGCTCCGACGGCCATAAAGCCAGCATGGCCAACAGAAAACTCACCCATGTAACCATTAATAAGGTTTAGGCTGGTAGCAAGGATGATGTTAATGCCTATGTACATTAAGATGACTTGGAAATAGGGATTCACCAGATCAAACTGCGGGATGGCAAATGAGAGAACAAAGCCCAGTGCCAATAGAACCGGCAAAATGAACCTGTTATTTGCTATTGCTTTCCAGCGCTTACGTAAATAACTTCCCAAGCCCTGCTTTTTTGATTTTTCTTCCGGTATTGCTTTGATTGTCGCCATGAGTTATACCTTCTCCGGTCTGGGTTTGCCCAAAATTCCATAGGGACGGAAAATTAAGAGCACCAAAAGCAACGCGAAGGCTATAAAGTCACGGTAGGTAGAAGGCAGGAAAGCTGCTACCATGATTTGAACTGCACCCAGAATATAACCACCAATCATAGCACCACGGATATTGCCTATACCCCCTACTACAGCACAAATGAAAGCTTGCCAGCCAATGAGAATCCCCATATACGGGTCAATGACTGGAAAAGCCTGACTGTACATAACACCAGCGACCGCGCCGAGTCCTGTACCCAAGGCAAAGGTGATCGAAATAATCCGATCTACTGAGACACCCATCAGGGGAACGATAGTCTTGTCCCAGGAGATAGCGCGCATGGCCATTCCAACCATAGTGCGACGAACAATCAGATCGAGCATCAACATTAGCAACAGGGAGAATCCAATAATGAGAACCTGCAGGAATGAAATAGAGACACCGCCGAGGTTCCAGCTGATGTTTGAGAGAAGTACCGGGACGGATTGAGGATAGGGGTAAAAGACCAGCGTAAAATTTTCCAGGAATATTCCTACCCCTAAGGCAGTGATCACGGCTGAGACCCGCGGAGCTTGGCGCAACGGCTTATACGCCACGCGTTCGATGCTCACCCCTAGCATAGCCACAGCAATCATGGAGATAAGCAGGGTAGGAATAAAAGGTAATTTCAAATAGGTAGCGACAATAAAGGTGGCAAACGCACCCACCATGAACAGATCACCGTGAGCGAAATTAATCAACTGAATTATTCCATAGACCATGGTATATCCAAGAGCAATCAGTGCATAGATGCTCCCTAACTGTAATACATTGACCATTTGCTGAACTATGTATAATAACATTTTAGTCGCCTTACCTATAAAATAAAATTTCCCTCACTGCATCACTCGGCGAAATGAACGATGCAGTGAGGGATTTGATGCGTCAATTAGGATAATGTAATGTCAGCATAAAGAGCGATCAAGTTTATGGATTGGCGTTCGCATAAAATACAAACTTACCGTTCTTAATCTGCAGAATAACGGCACTCTTGATCGGATCCCCGGAACCTTCTTTGAACTGGAGGGTGCCAGTTACGCCCTCATAATGGGATAAATTGGCTAGCGCATCGCGTACTGCTTGGCGATCCACCTTGCCGGCGGTTTTGAGTGCCTCAAACAGAAGCCCGAAAGAGTCATAAGTCAAGGCGGCCACGTCATCCGGAACGTTGCCATAAGCAGCCTTATAAGCGTCGATGAACTTTTTAGCAGTGGGAGTGGCGATGTCCGGGGCATAATGGGTGCTGAAATAATAACCCTCAGCCTCGTTGCCGGCCAGCTTGATCAGCTCTTCACTTCCCCAGGAATCAGATCCCAAAAAGGGAGCTGTAATGCCCAGGCGGTGCGCCTGCTGAATCTGCAATGGCACTTCGTTGTAATAGTTGGGAAGGAAAATCACATCCGGATTGGTTTGCTTGATCTTAGTAAGTTGGGAAGAAAAATCTTTGTCGCCGGTAGTGTAGGATTCAAAGGCCACCACCTGCCCTCCGAGTTTCTCAAAAGTTTGTTTGAAGAATTCAGCGATACCCTTGTTGTAGTCGGAAGCAATGTCATACAACACTGCTGCCTTCTTCGCCTTCAGATTGTCCAATGCGAACTTAGCTACTACCTGGCCTTGGAAGGGGTCGATGAAGCAAGCGCGGAAAACATATTTCTTAGACTGGCCAGTTTTGGAATCTATAGTGCACATGGGATTAGTGGACCATGGGCTGATCATCGGAACCTTGGAGCTCTCGGCTACCTCAGAGGCTGGAATGGCGTAACGGCTGGCGTTGGGGCCGATGAGGACAACAACATTGTTCTGAGTGATCAACTTCTGAGCTACCGAGGCAGCCTGATCAGCCCTGCCGCCGTTATCTTCGATGTACAGATCGATTTTGTACTTCTTACCACCAATATCCAGACCGCCCGCGTCGTTGACCTCTTTTGCAGCCAGCAAGGCTGCATTCTTACAAGAGGCCCCTACTGCAGGAATATCGCCTGTCAACTCAGCATTTACGCCAACAGGGATAGTCGAGGTGCTTGGAGCGCCACCGCCACATGCACCCAGGGACATGCTCATAATGGCGAGCATGGTTACTAATAAAACCACTTTCCTCACAGTTCCTTCCTCCTTTTGAGTTTTCTTTTTCCCAACCCGACAGTCATGATTTTTCAGATTTTAATATCCATAAGGACTTGTTGTCAATTTTCTATCATTGATTTTTATGAAAGAAAGAAAACGACCTCTTTATACCATTACCTATTGTGTGTGCCGCTTTTTGGTTATTATTCAATTCTCACCCGCAGTCTCTTACCCTGGTCACAGGATCACTGATGTGATCTCTCGGTATTGTAGTAGATCAGCTACTCATCCAAATCCATTCAACATGACCTTCACTGATTCGTAGAACTTTGTGCGAAATACCCAGCGGAGGAACTGTCCAATATGGACCTGTCGAAACGCTCAATAAAGGATTTGATTTGTGACTAGTCCTGTAAAAGGAGATCTTTCGGCCCCTCCACTTCATGGCCTTCTGTCTGCACTGGGTTTACCTCAGGCTATGGGCTTGGAAATATTTCCAGGCGCTTCTCGCTCCTTGAATAGACTCAAAGAATAGAGGCTGCCCCAATTCTTGTGAATTTTTATTCATCCCTTATAGGTCTTGATGAAGAAAGAAATGGAGCGATTGTAGGTGCGCTCCGCCTCCTTGGAGAAATAGCAGGCGGGGAGCTCGCCATTTTCCCTGTGATAGTGCAGACATTCGCAGCACCGCCCCTTTCTGGAACAGGGCTCATATGTGCAGTTGCATTTTTTCAGATTCAAATCCAGGTGGCACTCCATAGCATTTCACCTCTAAGTCTTATTTAGCCTGATTCCAGGGATTTGCCCTGAAGGTCTTTCGCCTGGAATTCAGGGCACCTTCTCAATTTTAATTATCCTGTCCACGCGGAACATCCTTTGAGAATTCGTTTTATAGCAGATGGCGGAAAGCCCCAGGAAGGTTTTGCCCATGAACTCCGTCTCCTCCAGAGCGAAGGGACGGATTTTTCGCGTGGACTTCTCTCCACGGCTGTTGATGTAGGTGATTACGAGTTCCTGGCCATTTCTGATGGCCTCCTGGATAATATCCCTCTTCTCCTCCCGAGGCACTTCCCGCTCTGCCAGCTTAGCCTGAATCCGCGTCAGGTAGTCCACCACCCGATAATCTATCCGGATGTCCTTTATCCGGATGGGGCTTTTCAAAATTATCCCTTCCAGGGAGGTGCACCTGCTCAGCGCTACATATACCTGTCCGCAGGCGAAGGCCCCTTTTCCCAGGTCAATGATAACCCGGTTGAAAGTTTTCCCCTGGCTCTTGTGAATGGTGATTGCCCAGGCCAGTCGCAGGGGAATCTGGGTGAAGGTTCCCGTGATCTCCCTCTCGATCGTCTCCTCCTCTGGATTCCAGCGGGAACGGTACATTTCCCAGGTGAAGGGCTCTAATTCCACTTCCAGCCCTTCATCCGTCACCACAATGAGCTCCTTCCCGATCTCCACTACAGTTCCCAGAGTTCCGTTCACGAAGCGGTCCTCGGGATCGTTAACCAGAAACATCACCCGGGCCTCTTCCTTTAAAGCAAGTTCGGTTCCCGTGGGGAGGTCCCTTGTGCCGAAATCTCCTTCCAGAACGCCCTCGTAAACCCTCTCTCTTCCGTCTAAACGGGCCAGATGAGAGTTGTTGATCTCGTTAGCCTGCTTGTTCGTGGAGGTGAGCACGATATGGTCCTCCTCTAACTCCTCAGGGTAGGAGAAATAGCGGGAGTTCAGGCGATCGAGCATTTCCGGGGTGATGCTCCGCGAGCGGATGGCGTTGAGGATGTTGATGAACTCCTCATCCTCCTGCCTGTAGATTTTCTCCAATTCCACAAACTCGATATTCTCCAATTCCTGCTCCAGATTCCTCATCACCAGAGCATCGAAAAAGAAAGGTGTGGGGTACTTGAAGGAGAGGATTTCCTTCTCTTCCCCCTTGACTACAGGAGGAAGCTGGTAGAGATCGCCGATGAAGACCATCTGCGCTCCCCCGAAGGGCAGGTGATTCTCCCTGATGGTCCCTAAAAATACGTCCACGCAATCTAATAGATCGGCCCTGACCATGGAAACCTCATCCACGAAAATCACCTCCACCCGGCGGTAGAGCTCCTTCTCATTTATGATGCGCGCGATGCGCTGGGCCTCTGGAACTGTGATCTCCGGATCGAACCCGAAAAAGGAATGGATGGTCTGGCCCTGGACGTTCAGGGCAGCCACACCCGTGGGCGCCAGCACCACCGATTTCTTGTGCGAGTGTTCCCTAAAATACCTTAAGAGGGTGGATTTCCCGGTCCCCGCCCTGCCAGTGATGAAGAGCACCTTGGAGGTGTTTTCCAAGAGGTCCAGGGCCCTCTGGAACTGTTCATTGATCTCGATCTCATTTCCCACAGGGATATTCTGGCACTATTTTTCCGCCACCGCCACCAGCCTGCAGGCATTTTGATCGTAAGGGACACCAACCAGGACCCGGTAAAATTTTACATTTTTGAAGCCAAACTCGGTAAGCATTGACCCAGCTCTATTGCGGAATACAACCTGAGGGAAAACACAACCCCAGAGAACTTTCCCTGATCTTCAAACGCCCTTTGTTCGAATCAGGATGAACTTCTGATACAATTTTCTGAGGGATGAAATGATATTCTTTCAAGAAAGGATTTGAGGAAGGCCTAATCCGATGTCCCTGGGAAACAAGGAGCAGTTCGAGAACAGGCTAATTTCCAGGATCGCCGGGCTCTTTGTGGATCGGGAGAGCCTCTTTGCGGAATTCAAGAAGCGCCTGAGCGGAGAGGACCGATACCTTGTACTCAACATTTATGGGATCGGGGGAAGCGGCAAGACCAGCCTGCTCAGAAGATTCGAAGCCCTCCTTAAAGAGCAAAGGGAGAGCAGAAAGAAGGTTGTATTCTCTTACCTCAATTTCGAGCTGACCACTGACACCATCTCCTGTCTGCTCAATTTAACGGAGCAGTTGGAAAGGCATGGCCTGCATTTCCCCCTGTTCTATCTGGCCCTGATGGATTTTTACTTGAGAAGGGGGAGGAAGGAAGAGGCCGAAAGCCTGCGCGCTATCAGGATGCAGCCTTTGCGCACCCTGGGGATGGCGATCGCCGACTTAGCGGGGCTTATCGGAGGAAGCTACCTGGGCCTGGGGGTGAAGTGGTTCACCAGGACCTTGCTCGTCAAAATGACCGAGGCCCAGAGAAGAAAAATGGAATATGCCAGGGAGTTTCTGGAATTCTTCGAGGAAAGGCCCCTCTGGGAACAGGAAAATCTGCTTGGTCTGGCGGTTTACGAGGACATTGCGCACCAGTCCCAAAACTTCTCAAACCTCGTCATCCTCTGGGATACCCACGAGAAATTTTACGAGCAACGCTCTGGTTACTCCCAGGAGTGCGACCGCTGGTTCTGGCAGTTCTTAGGAAACTTCAGCGGGATGGAACAGGAGGTCCTGTGCGTGGTCGCAGGGAGAGAACGCCTGGCCTGGGAGGCCGCGGATAAAAGGTGGAAAGAGAAAATCAAGGCCGTCCCCTTAGAGAAACTCAGCCGTTCCGATGCCGAGAAGTTTCTCCTTGGTGCCGGGATTCCCGAAGAGCATCACTCTTTAATTTTCCGTATCACTGAAGGCCTCCCCCTGGCACTATACCTTTCTTGCTTGCGCTACTTTCAGATGCAGGCCGAAGGGAAAGTGGACCTCCGGGAATTGGAGGCGCTGGACTTCCGTTCTCTCTGCGATCGGGTTTTCAGGCACCTCTGGCCCGAAACCCGCAAAATGCTGGAAATGCTCTCCTTCGTTTCCTGGTTTGATCGAGAGGTCTCGCAGGAGGTAGCCCGACAGTGCAACATCAGCTGGGGGATAGGCGATTTTCCACTGCTTACGAGCTACGCTTTCGTCAAAGAGGTGAAGCCAGAAACTTATGCCATCGATCGCGCGGTCAGCGACCTGGTGCGGCAGAGATTTAAGGAGGATTACCCCGCGGAGTTTCAGGCCGTGCACGTTTTTTTCCTGAATCTATTTAAGGAAAGGTATCTGAGATCCGGAGAGAGTGATGCGGAATCGCTGAAGGAAGCCGTTCGCCACTCGCTGGAAACAGGTAAGGAGGAGGACCTGGGCTGGGCTTTGGAGAAGTTAGGGTCTTTTCTGGAAAAGCATTTTGCCCCGGATTTCGTGATTGAAATCGCAGAACCACGCCTTAAGGCCGAGAAATTGCTCTTCCTCCCTCTTTTGGGGGACGCATATTACGCCAGGGGGGATTACGGCAAAGCTTCCGAGTGCCAGAGGGAAGCCCTTTCCCTGGAGGAAAAGACATTTGGCCCTGAGAGCGCGGAGGTAGCCCGCACTTTAAACCAGTTGGGCAGCATCGCTTTTGCCCAGGGGGATTATCAATCCGCGGTTACGCTCCGAGAGAAGGCTCTGGGTATACAAACCAGAGTACTACCCCAGGACAGCGCGGAAATTGCCCGCAGCTATAACAATTTAGGGATCGCCTACCGCCAGTTAGGGGATTATGCCAAAGCCATCGAGTATCACGAAAAGGCCCTGAAAATCTGGAAAGAGGTCCTGGGTCCTGATCACCTGGATGTTTCCTTGAGCCTGAACAGTCTGGGAAACGTGTATAGCACAATCGGGAATTACGACCGGGCCATTGAGTATTACCAGGCCGCCCTGAAAATTCGTTTGCAGCAACTTGGTCCTGATCACCCTTACGTTGCCGGCTCCTACAATAACCTGGGACTCGTCTATCACGCTCAGGGAAAGCTGACTCAGGCAATTGAGAGCCATAAAAAGGCCCTGGAGATTAAAATGAAAGTGCTCGACCCGGAGCACCCCGAGGTGGCAGTAAGCTATATAAATCTGGGAACGGCATACGAGGACACCGGGGAGCTCCAGCTGGCCCTGGAATACTACAAGAAAGCCCTTAAAATTTACAGGGAGGTTTTCGGGGAAATCCATCCTTACGTAGCGGGAACCTATGAAAACATCGGCGGAGTTCTGGAAAGCCTCGGCGAGCTGAGGGAAGCCCTGGGTTACTATTCCAGGTCTCTGGAAATTCGACTGCAAACCCTGGGGGAGGAACACCCCGACACTGCCCTGGCCTACAGGCGTCTTGGGAGCGTTCATAAGGAACTGGGCAATTACGATCAGGCCCTTGGATATTATGAGAAAGCCCTGAAACTCCAGGAGAAGTTCTTTGGCCCCGACCACCTTGAGGTGGCGCAGACCTACCGTGGCCTTGGTTCGACATATTTGAAACTGCAAGAGCTGGAACGGGCTCACAAGCAGGCTGAGGAATCTTTGCGTATTTGCAGGGCTTTCTTCCAGGGTGATCATCCAGAAGTGGCGTTCAGCCTGCGCTTGCTGGGGCAGATCCATGAGCAAAAGGGGAAGATTAAGGAAGCCTCCTCCCTTTACCAGGAAGCCTACAGGATTCTGAAAAAAGCTCTGGGGGAGAACCACCCGGAAACCAGGAAAATGAGCCTGCTTTTAGAAAAAATTGGTTCCCAGGAATAGGGCCGCCCCCCTTAACGAGATTTTCCAAAGCTCAGAAATCTAAACCCTGCAGGGACACCCCTTCTTCCGCAAAATTTTCCTCTGCTCCTCGGGCGTTTCCAGGAACTCGTCCTGAACGGGAAAACCGGTGGCCAGGCTCTCTTCAAGGGTGGTATTGTGCCTGAAGCCCCTCCGCTCCACCTCCTCGTGGCGTAAATAAAGGGCCTTGAGTTTCCCTTTCCACCTCAGGGTCTCAGGGTGCTCGGAGTATCCCTTCTTTCCTGGGGTGAGAACGTTCCAGATGGCATGAATCTCCTTGTACTCGGCAAGGAGGTGCGACCTGCAAAGTTTCTCAGGCAGTATGTCCCAGGCCCTCATTTTCTCCAAAAGAAGCGCTCAGCCGAGCGTGGCTGGGTATGTGTTTTTGAGACTACCTTTTTGTTCAAGGAACCCAAATCTCAAACTTGCTTTCTCAGATAATACAGCCTGTTGGTCTGCCCATGCTCTGGAAAATAGATCCTCTTTGAATTTTCCCGAGAAAAGAAAGCGGAAAGCAATCGCTCCACCTCTTGATCTTTCAGATTCCAGAAATAAAGGCCTGTTTGCTCCTGAAAAAAATTATCTTTCAAAGGTGCGGCACCCCATCCTTTTAAAATTTCCGGCTCAATGAAATCGTTGAGCTTCAAAAGGAGCTTCCCCTCTGGTTTGATCAACTTTGAAAATATGGAAAGGACCTCCAGGGCGTCCTCCGGTATGAGGTTATCAAGGATATTAGAAAGAATTCCTGCGTCCCAGGGGCCGCTAACCTTTTTCAGTTCCTCCAAACCGCCCTCTTTGAACTGGCAAATTTTTCCCCAGCCCTTGTTTCTGGTGATCTTTTGAGCCAGCTTGATGGCTTCCCTGGATATGTCTATTCCAAGTGCCCTGCCGACCCCCAGGCTAACCATCCTCAAGAGCAACCTTCCAGAGCCGCAGCCAAAGTCTAACACGGTGACTGTGCTCTCCTTCAGCCACACTAAGGCCTCCTCCAATTCCGGATGAGAAAGGGGAAGATTTGGATCGTATTGCGGGGCTTTCGCAAAAACCGAGCCCCAGTACTTTTTCGTCTCTTCGTAGCTATCCAAGCTAATTCGCGCTCCTGCGAACGATTTGTGCGGATCGAACTGACCTGTTTTCCATACCAGTTCTATCTTAAAATAGAAAAGAAAATAATAAAATCGAAGCTGAGCCAGCGGTTCCCAGGAAAGGAGTTTTGGACAGATGAAAAGCAAAGTCTACTTTGCTAACCTGCGCGCTAAAAACGAAAAGGAGAACAGGATTTCCAAAATCTCGAGGCTCTTCGAGCTTGCGGGATTGGGAAGCGTGATCTCGGAAAGAGACCTCACTGCCATCAAGCTGCACTTTGGGGAGAGGGGCAACGACGCATTCCTGAACCCGGTCTGGGTCCGTCAGGTGGCGGACAAGGTCCTTGCCAAAGGGGGAAGGCCGTTTCTCACCGACACCAACACCCTTTATACAGGAAGCAGATCCAACGCCGTGGACCACCTGATCACCGCCATCGAGCACGGATTCGATTACGCCGTGGTGGGGGCGCCTCTGATCATTGCTGACGGCCTGAAAAGCAAGAACTCCGTAGAGGTGGAGATCAACAAAAAGCACTTCCGCAGCGTGAAGATCGCCGGCGATATCTATTTCGCGGACAGCATGATCGTCCTCAGCCACTTCAAAGGGCATGTGGAAGCAGGGTTTGGAGGTGCCATAAAAAATCTGGCCATGGGCTGTGCGCCTGCGGCGGGTAAGCAAAAGCAGCATTCGGCGATGAAGCCCAGTGTGAAGCAGGAAAAGTGCGTCGCCTGCAAGAAATGCTCGGAAGTTTGCCCTACGGGAGCCATCGAATTTCCTTCGGGGAAAGCCTTCATCGACCACAACATCTGCATCGGCTGCGGGGAATGTATCAGCGTTTGTCTGGTGAGAGCTATCTCCCCCAACTGGGAAAGCGATGTCAGGTCATTTATTGAGAGGTTAGCGGAGCACGCTTACGGAGCAATCCTAAACAAGAAAGGCAAGGTAGGCTTCATGAATTTCCTGATTAACATCTCGCCTGATTGTGATTGCCTTCCCTGGAGCGACCTTCCCATCGTCAGGGACATCGGAATTCTGGCGTCATTAGATCCCGTGGCCATAGACGCTGCTTCCCTGGATCTTGTAAACAAGATGCCTGGCTTCAGCGACTCCCTGCTTGAAAGGCATCTTGCTCCCGGAGAGGATAAATTCTCGGGGATCAGGGAGAGGGAGAAAATTGACCATAGGCATCAGATACTTTACGGACAGGAGATCGGACTGGGCAGCAAAGACTACGAATTAGTGGAAATTTGAGATAAACTAAAACTGAGATTGTTTAAGGCTTTATTCATTCGATTATTGAGAAATGCAGTAGCTCTGGGCTTCTACCTGGTCTCCAATTTAGACCAGAAGGTCAAGGTAGAAGAGGTGGTTGATTTTTCCTTTTCCGCACCGGCTCTGGTGATTGCCAATCATCAAAGCGATATGGATGTCCCCTTGATCGCCTCCCTCTTTTTCTTTCGTTCTTCCTTAAAGGCTTTCTGCGATAAAATCCGCTTCGTAGCGGAAGAGGACCTTTTCCTTCCCGGATTTTTCCCCCAGCACTTCTCGCTTCCCTTTTTCCTCGCGCCCTTCCTTTTCAACTTTTCCATGGGGAAGATTCTGCGCGTTGTGGGGGCCTTTCCGGTATTTAAGATGACTGATCTCTCTTTAGGAAGGATGTTGCGCGTCTTGAAGAAAAAAGAGGGGGAAGATTTGAAGCTGGGCCATGCGCTCTCTGAGGAGGGAATTAAGCTCTTTTCCAGACTGCTCAATATAAAAAATGAAGAAATCCCCTTTTTACCTTTGAGGGATGCCCTGAACTGGAAGTACTACCGCCACTTGAAACGTCCCGCCGGAAGCGAACTCTTAAACGAGAAATACGCCCGCCTCCTGCGGGAAAATCGCCTCCAGGGAGCCACTGCCCAGATGGAGTTCTTCTCCCGTATTTTGCAAGACAAAGTCCTGCTTATGTTCCCTGAGGGAGAAATCACTCAGGACGGCAGGTTGGGTAAAATTAGAGGCGGGACCTACAGGATTCTGGAGAAAGCGCAATGGCGACCCACGGTCCTTCCCCTAACGGTCAATTACGATTTTCTGGGGAAGAAACGAAGGGCCTTAGTGGTCATAGGGAAGGGCATTAGGGCTTCCCAGCTGAAGACAGAGCGTAAGGAGTTCAACTCGAAAATTGAGGATATGCTCAAGGAGGGAATGAGGCTGATGTTCTCCCATTTGGGGAGCGCCGCTCTGTATTTCCTCAAGGAGAGGAAAATGGCACTCTTTACGGGCCAGGATTTCCTCTGGGCCGTAGAGCGCTTTCTCTATTTTTTTCGCCAGATGGGAGTGAAGATGGATCCGGCCTTGAGCAGCGTGCGCTACTTGCGCTCCAGGACAAAAGGCTTCCTGCGCTTCTTGAAGAGAAAGGGCTATATTGTAAAACTCAGGGACTGTTTTCTCCTTTTTTCCAGCTTCTTGGAGGATAAACCTGATAGGGCGCGCAACCCAGTGGGCTATTACTTTCAAAAGCTGCAGGACTTTCCCTATTTTTCCCGTTTCAGGGAATATTTAGAGAAGGAAAGCTCCGCTTTAACTCCGGCTTAAGATCTCCAGCATAGCTCTGGCATTTTCCAGCATGTTGTGATCGTTGTTAAAGAAGATGAAAGCCTTTTCCGGGTTTGCCGCCCGGATTTTGGCGGCGATCGAGGAGAGCTCTTCTTTCGTGTAATTGTGGGTGTACCACCCGGTTCTGCCGTGCATCCTGAGATAAATGACTCTTCCAGGAAAAATCTTTTCCTGAAAATCCGGGGAATCGATGGAAACGAGGACCACCTTTCCCTGAAGCTTTTGGGGAAAGTCTGGGTCCTCAAGGATTGCTTTGTTTCTGAGCTCCAGCGCGAATTTACCATCCAGCCCTGTCCGCTCGGCGAAGGAGAGGATCCTATCGATTTCCGTGAAGCTGCTCGAGACCTGGAACAGATAGAAACTAACAATGGGGTCAAGGGGCGCAAATAGCTCCTGGAATCTTTCCCAGACGGCAACCGCCTCCTCGTTGAACTTGCGCTGGTGGGTGATCAGTCGGTGAACCTTAATGCTCCACTTAAGCCCTTCGCCTTTTTTGGCCCACCCGAGGACTTGGTTTTTGAAGGGAAAACGGTAGAAGCTGGCATTGAGCTCCACGGAATTTAGACGGGAATTCCTGACAAACCACTCCAGGTTTCCTCCTTCGTTCCAGGAGTAAAACCAGCCGCTTGTGCCCACGTAAACCTGCATCTTCCCCGCTTTTTCCCTCCGCTTTTTCCCTTATTATTCTTTTCCCTGGCCCTTGAAGCAAGCCATGGTTGGACCGAGGAGAGCTATTTTTTGAGGAAGAGGAAGCGCACCAAAAGCAGGCAAGTCTGGTTCCTGAGGGCAGGAAACCCAACACCGAAGGTGCCATCAGTCAGGTGGGGGTCTCCCAAACAAATTAAGCCCTTTTCCACGGCGATTTCCACATAGGGGAAGGCCCAGTGTGCTTTAGGGATATCCAGAAAGGTGGGGCTTTGAGGAAGGGATTGTTCATATCCCTCTTTCATCCAACCACCAGCGCGAGCCAGGATCGTCAGGATTTGCTCCTTGGTCAGGGGATCATCAGGGCGGAAGCTGCCGTCCGGGTAGCCCCTGACCCATCCCAAGAGGGCTGCTGATTCCACATAACTCGAGGCCCAGTGGGAGAAGGAGACATCAAAGAAGGTGGGGTTTTCTGCCCTGATCAAGGGAATAGGGGGATTGAGCGCCAGAAGCAACATCTTCACGAATTCCGCCCTGGTGAGGAGGCGCTCGGGGTAAAAGTTCCCGTCCGGGAAACCGTTGATTATTCCCTTGTTGTAAAGCATCAGAATCACAGGGTAGGCCCAGTTCTCCTCAATGTCCCTGAAGGGAGGAGAGTCGTAAATGGCCACCACCCTTCCCTGAATGTAGGCCGGGGAGATCCGCATCCAGTAATCCAGGTCGGAATCTATTGTAAGCAAATAAACTGCCTGAAGGCCCTCGGCTGTTACCTCGGCAATTTCCAGAGTTTCAGGGTCAAAGCGGAAATGCCAAGGAGGATTGACGAAGCGATCCGATTCCACCTTCCCTCCTACCCAGAGTTCCATGTTCCCCTGGAGCATGGTTCTGAGCTTCTCGAGCCGGGAAGCGTCCGGAACCTGGACCAGGATCATGCACCCTTCTGGATCGGAGATCAGCGCCACCGCTTTTCCCGTGGAACTCTCCCCGATGTTCACCTGGGTCCTGGCCTGCACCTGAAATGCAGGGGCGACTAGCCAGGCTAAAACCTCGTATTTCCCGGGAGAAAGGGAAGGTTCGGTTTCCCAGGTCTCCAGAAATTCCTTTCTCTCTCCGGGCTCGAGGGTGATCGTGGTGATCACCTGGGCGAACATCCGGCCCCTTGACCACCTCCAAAAGTAAGAATTGGGCCCCGCAATCTGGATATCGTAAATTTGTGCTGTAGGGAACTCGATGGTTAAAGAAGCGCTGCCCGTGTTTTCCAGAACGAGGCGCAGCTTTACCCTTTCACCAGGGGCATAGGTGAGCTTTTCCGGGATGACCGAAAGCGTAAAGCTATTTTGTGAAGACAAAGGGGGGGTCAGGGCTAATGCACCTGCGGCGGTGGCGAAAATAGCCAATAAACAGGTCGAAAATGTTAAAAATTTCTTCATTTTCTCTCACCTCTTATTATTTTGACGGAGAAGGCGAGAAGTTGTTCCAGTTTAAGGTGAACTTCCCGGGAAAAGGTAGACCTGGAGGAGAACAAGTGCCCCCATAATGAGCACCAGAGCCAGGCTGTGAAAAAACACCAGGCGCAGGATGTTTGCTTCCTTTTCCCTTCCCTCCACCGCTGCGCTGGCGATCACCAGGGTGGGAGGAGCGATCATCTTCCCCATCACTCCCCCTGAGGAATTGGCGGCAGAGGTAATAAGAGGGGAAAGGCCAAGGCTCAAGGCAGTGACTTTCTGCAGAGGGCCGAAGAGCACGTTGGAAGAAGTATCGCTGCCCGTGATGGCCACTCCCAACCACCCTAGGATGGGGGAGAAGAAGGGGAATAGGGCGCCGGTAGAGGCCAGAGCCAGGCCGATTGTGGTCTGCATTCCGGAAAAACGGGCCAGATAGCCAAACCCCATCATTAAGGAAACAGTCAACAAGGTAAGGCGCAGCTTCTTCAGAGTCCTGAAAAAGATGCCCATGATCCTTCGGGGGCTCATTTTCGAGACCAACCCGGCCAGAATGCCCGAAAGAAAGAGGCTCGTTCCCGCATTGGCCAACCAGTCCAGGCTGAAGACCGCGCTTTCGAAAGTAGAAGAAGAGGCCAGGGGAGGCCCCACCAGCACCTTTTGGTGGAGAAAGGGAAAGGGAATTTTCAGGGTAGCCAGGTTCAAGAGAGACTTCACGGCGGGTAAACCCCATGAGAAGACCAAGAGCACCACCAGAATCCAGGGGAGCAAGGCGGGAAGATAGGTCCTCCAGGAGATTTGCCGGAAAGGCCGTTCCTTTTTGCTAAGCTCTAAATAAAGGACCAAAGAAAAGGTGGAAACCAGGGAGGCGGCAATCCCCACAAGCCAGGGGCCGTGGAATTCGCTCACCAGAAATTGGGTAAGGGCGTAACTTGAGCCGCAGACCAAAGCCTGAGGAGCAGCCTTCCTGAGGCCCTTCCAGCCTCCTTCTACAGCCACTAACCAAAAAGGAATGAGAAAACCCACCAGAGTTAGCTGCCTCCCTACTACGGAGGTCAGTTCCATCAAAGGAAGACCGGTGACCGTAGAGAGCGCGATCACGGGAGTGCCCAATCCTCCGAAAGCCACCGGTGCGGTGTTGCCGATGAGGGCCAAAACCACTGCCTTTTGCGGGCTGAATCCCAGCCCGTAGAGCATGGCCGCAGTGATAGCCACGGGTGTACCAAATCCGGCCGCGCCTTCGATGAAGGCACCAAAGCAGAAAGCGATGAGCAGGGCCTGAGTGCTTTTATCCTGGGATATGCGGGAGATAAATTCTCTCAGAAGCCGGAAATTTCCGCTCTCCTCGGTGATGCCAAAGACGAAGAGCGCGTTCAGGATGATCCAGCCTACAGGAAATAGCCCGTAGGTTGCCCCGAAAAGTGTTGAGGATAAAATCAGGTTTCCCGGCATGCGGTAGAGGAAATATGCCACAAGGAAAGCGCATGAGAGCCCGAGAATCGCCGACCAGTGTGCTTTTAAGCGCAATAGAGCCATAGCCCCCAAAAGCAAGAGAATGGGGACAGATGCCAGAAGAGCGGAGAGCCAGAGACTTCCCGCGGGCAGGTAGCTCTGCTCGAAGGTCATTTAAGCTTCTATTCCAGAAACTTCTGAAACTCCAACTTGTAGCCTTCCGGATCTTCGAAAATGAAAGCGCGAATGCCGATGTCCTCCCTGGTTACAGGCTCGGGAACCGGCTTCTCGTAGTGGGCTTCCTTCAGGCGCAGGTAAAAGGCGTCCGGATCGTCCACCACCAAGGAAAGCAGGACAGGCTTATCCTTACTGGCCTTGATTGAACCGCGGGAGGCATCCACAAGACCCAGCTGGGAGTGCTCATTCAAGGCGAAATACTTGATCCAGCCCTGGTCTAAAACAAGCTTTAATCCCAGAATGTCATGATAAAAGGCCGTTTCTTTTTCCAGATTGCGCACGTAGAAAAAAGTAATGGGATAATCAATTCTCATTTCTTCCTCCTTGGCTCAGCAATTTCCAGCTATTATACTACCGCCCCACCTAATTGATTGGGGCTCTGGTAATTCAGGTGAACTCGAGTCTAAAGCTCAGCTCTCCCTGACCAGCCTGAGGAATTTTTCGTAAAGCAAGCCCCAGACCGGTCCAGGCTTTCCCTGGCCAATTTTCTTCCGGTCTATCTCTACCACTGGAAGGAGCTCGATGGCAGTGCTGGTGAGGAAAACCTCGCTCGCTTTTGAGAGCTCAGAAACCCGGAAGTCCCGCTCCTCCACCCTTATCCTCTCACTTGTTGCGATTTTTATAATCAGGTCTCTGGTGATTCCTCTGAGGATGCGCCTGTCGGCCTGAGGGGTTGTCAGGACATTTTCCAGAAAGGCGAAGACATTGGTGGAGGCTCCCTCCGTGACCAGGCCGTCCCTGTAAAAAATGGCTTCGTAGGCACCCACCTGGCGGGCTTTCTCCTTTGCCAGGACGTTGGGCAAAAGGGAAATGGATTTAATGTCGCAGTGCGCCCAGCGCTCATCGGGAAGGGTGATAGCGCTCACTCCTTTTTCCTGGGCATCACAGGGCAATGGGCGCACGGGGCGAATGGAGAGAAGGATGGTAGGGGAAACATCCTTGGGAAAGGAGTGCGAGCGGGGAGCGACCCCCCTTGTGACTTGAATGTAGAGCTCGGCATCCTTTAAACCGGAACGCGAAATTAACTCCACGCCGATCTCCATGAACTCCCGATCTTCTTTCTGGAACTGCAGCTCAATCAGGGAGGCACTATTTCTGAGCCTTTTTAAGTGTTCCTCGAAGGTGAAAGGTTTACCTCCGTAAACCCTGACCACCTCGTAAACCCCATCAGCGAACTGGAAGCCCCGATCCTCTGCTGAGACCCTGGCTTCCTCAAAATTCATGAAACTGCCGTTAAGCCAGACTAAACCATTTCCACTCATAAGAATATTTTAACCTCAAGCTCTTATAAAAGGGGTGAGTTCCCTGAATTTATGGTTCTTTTAGATTTTCGATTTTGGTTTGCTCTTCGGGATTCTGGGGGTTCTTAAATTCCTCTTTTGGGGAATTTGAGGCCTGCTCCAATTCCTTGAGCACGAGCCAGGGATCCCTGTTCTCTAATTTAGCGATGCGCAAATGAATTGGAGGGTGGGTGCTGAAAAGGTTTGCCCAGAACCCACTCCTTTCGTTCACCCTGCGCTTCAGGGGGTCCGCTATGAAAAGGTGAGCCGTGGCCAGGGAGACCTTCACGCTCCTTTGGTTCTTTAATGCGATTTTGCGCAGGGCCTGGCTCAGCCCAAAAGGGTTTCTGGTCAGCTCCACGGCGTGGGCATCCGCCAGGTATTCCCTGTGGCGGGAAATGGCGAAAAGGAGGATCCTGCCCAGAAAAGTAAAAATGGCCGCCAGTATCCCTACAAAGAGGAAATAAAGGAAAATGGTGCTGCATCCAAAGGATATTCCCTCTGAATCCTCGTCCGTGGAAAAGGATCCCTGAAGCAAGCCAAAGGATAGTGACCTGATCAGGATAGCTGCACCCAGAATTGAGGAGATCAAGGTCATATAGAGCGTATCCCTGTTCTGGATGTGGCTCAGCTCGTGGGCGATCACTCCCTGAGTTTCCGTTCGGTCTAAAGCACTGAGAAGCCCTTCGGTGACACAGAGGTAGGAATCGTCCCGGAACACTCCCGTAGCAAAAGCGTTGATGTTGAGGTCCCCTGGAATATAAAAAATCTTTGGAGGAGGGCGCCATCCAGATGCCACGCAGAGTTCGTTCACGATATTATGGAGTTGCTGATGCTCCAGATTTTTTGGGGAAATTTTTTTCGCCCTTACGGAGTTGAGCACCATTTTGGGCCCAACGTAAATGCCCAGCAGCACCTGACCCAGGGCTATGACAAGAAAAATTATAGTGAACCAGGGGAATAGTTCCAGTCCCAAGTCCACAAAGAGGCCGAAAAGCCCCATTACCACGACAAATAGGGCAATTAAAAAGAAACTCTTGCGCTTGTTCCTGCTTTCCTCAAGGAAAAAATTAATAACTGCCATTACCGATTCCGCGATTTCTAATACTGTGCATTCCTTAGGGAATAATCTTGAAGGCTGATCCCATGAATTCTCTCTACTGCTCCAGCTCCTTTAGAATCTGCTCCGGGCTTTTTCCCTCCAGCCTGGCTATCCTTTTATTAATGGGAGGGTGGGTGCTGAAGAGGTTGGCGAAGAAACCTTCCGTCTCGTTCACCTTTCTCTTCAGGGGATCAGAGATGAAAAGGTGGGCCGTGGCGATGGTGGCATTCTTCACCTTTCCCTCGGTTAAGGCGATCTTTCTTAAGGCCGAGGCCAGCCCCATAGGGTTTCGCGTGAACTCCGCCGCTTTGGCATCCGCAAGGTATTCTCTTTGTCTGGAGACCGCAAAAAGCACAATTCTGCCCAGGAGGGCAAAGACCGTAGCCAGTATACCCACCGCGATGAGGAAAAGAACGATGGAGAAACTACCCGAGGAATCCTTCCGCGACCTTCCACCACTGCTCCGGGCAACTATCCACGCTCCTCTGAATGCCATTACCTGGATGATCACCACTGCTCCTAATATGGCCGAAAGCAGGGTCATATAGAGCATATCTCTGTTATAGATGTGGCTCAGCTCGTGAGCGATCACTCCCTGAGTTTCCTCCCGGTTCAGGGCCTCAAGTAATCCCTCAGTGACGCAGATATAAGCGTTTTCTTTCTTTAAACCGGTGGCAAAGGCGTTGATAGTGTGCTCTCCGGGGATGTAATAAAGTTTAGGAAGTGGCCTGAGCCCGGAGGCAATGCCCATCTCGTTTACGACGTTCTCTAACTGTTTGTGTTCAAGGTTGAGAGGGTTGATAGGCTTTGCGCCCACTGAGGAAAGAACCAGGTTAGGGCCCGAGAGCGCGCCAACAAGGACTTGAATGAAGGCTACGCCCAGGAAGACAACAGTGAACCAGGGGCCTGTCCCAAATAAGTAATCGATGAGGAAGCCAAAGCCCCCCATCAAGAGGACGAAGAAAAAAACCAGCAGATAGCTTCGAGTTACGTTTTTTCTCTCTTCTTCCCAGAAGCTGAAAACGCTCATCCTATAGTTTGGTAAGGTCTACCTTGGGGGCCTCCCGTTCCTCAGGTGCAGCAATCTCCCAGAAAGTGGCATGTTTGAAGGCGAACATGTTTCCAATGATGTTAGCCGGGAAAACCGAAAGCCTGGTATTAAAGGTCATTACCGAGTCATTGTAGAACTGGCGGGAGAAGGAAATGAGGTTCTCGGTATTCCTCAGTTCCTCCATGAGGGTCGTTACTTCCTGGCTGGCTTTGAGGTCCGGGTAATTCTCCACCACAGCCAGAAGCCCTCTCAGAGCCTGAGTGAGAGCTCCCTCAGCTTGGATTTTGTCCGGGATAGCCTGAGCCGAGACCGCCTTTGCCCTTGCTTCCATCACTTTGGACAGGGTTTCCTGTTCGTATTTCATGTAACCCTTGACGGAATTCACGAGGTTAGGGATCAAATCGTATCGCCGTTTGAGTTGGACATCGATTTGCGCCCATGCGTTCTCGATTCTCCTTTTTAAGACCACAAAGCCGTTGTATGCGGCAATGCCCCAGAAGAGAATGAGGACAATTATGCCCAGGATGATCCAGAGTGCTATCATTTTTTTCCTACCTCCTTTGTCGATTGATTGCTAATTATACCATAGAGTCTTGAAAGTGAGCCCATTGGAGCGGTGTATCCTAATACAATTGGAAAAATGCGTTGAGGAGTGGTAAAAGAAAAACTTTACTCATAGCGCAGCGCTTCGATGGGGTTGAGGCTGGCAGCTTTCTGAGCGGGGTATATGCCGAAGAACAAGCCCACAGCCATGGAGAAGAAAAAACCCAGAAGCACCGATAAGGGAGTGATCACAGCGGGCCAACCAGCGATTCTGGCAATGACCAAGGAGCCACCGTACCCCAGAAGAATACCAATAATCCCCCCTGTGGTGGATAGGGTCACGGCCTCAAGGAGAAACTGAAGGACAATATCCTTTTTTAAGGCGCCAATCGCCTTCCTTAATCCGATCTCCCTGGTCCTTTCGGTCACAGAAACGAGCATGATGTTCATAATACCAATGCCCCCAACGAGAAGGGAGATGCTGGCTATTCCCGCAAGAACAATCGTGAAGTACCCCATCACAGAGCTCAAGGTGCCCAGAACGTCCTTCTGGCTGAAGATGGTAAAATCGCCTTCCTTGCCCTGAGGGATATTGTGCCTGATCCTCAAAAGCGAGGAAATTTCCGAAGTGACCTCCTCCATCATATCGGGAGAGGATACCTCCACGGTGATTGAGCCCAATTGTTTGACGCCGAAAAGGAGTTTCTGAGCAGTAGTGATGGGGATTAAAATCTGGTCGTCCCTGTTCACAAAGCCCGTAGCCCCTTTGGCCTCGAGCACTCCCAGGACGCGGAAGCTCACCCTCCTGGGGCCGTTCACGATCTGAATGGTCTTACCCAGGGGGTCTTCGTCAGGAAAGAGGTTTTGCTTCACTGTAGTGCCGATAAGCGCCACCCTTCCCCAGCTTTCTACTTCCGCAGGAGAAAAAAAGTTCCCCGCGCTAACTCTTGTGTTGAGCACCTCCTGATAATCGGCGCTCGTCCCCATAACGCTGGTGTTGGTGTTCCGGTCTCCAGCAATTACCTGAGCCTGCCGCTGAATTCCGGGAACAGCAGCTTCCACTCCTGGAATTCTTGATATCGCCTGGGCGTCATCCAGGGTAAGGGTGTTTACGCTCCCCATACCCGTCCTGATTCCGGCTGAGCTTATCGATCCCGGGATAACCATGAGGAGGTTAGATCCCAGGGATTTTATTTCCCCTGTGACTGCCACCTCGGCCCCACCTCCTATGGAGAGCATCATCATCACCGCAGCCACACCAATGATGACTCCGAGAATTGTCAGAGAGGCTCGGCTGCGGTTGTGTCCCAGGGCCTTGATCGCTATCTTTAGATTGCGCAGGAACCTCATGCCCTAAACCCTCTCCTGAGGCATGGAGCTGAGAATTTCCCTTGCGTCCAGGGGGTGGACAATGGACTCGTCAGAGATGATCAGCCCGTCCTTTATCCTGATCAGGCGCCTGGCGTGGTTTGCTATGTCTCGCTCATGGGTCACGAGGGCCACGGTACGCCCTTCTCTATTCAGCTCCTGAATGATAGCCATGATTTCCTCTGAGGAGCGAGTGTCCAGGTTCCCGGTGGGCTCATCGGCCAGGATTAAGGCAGGATCTGTCACCAGAGCGCGAGCGATGGCCACCTTCTGCTGTTGCCCTATGGATAGTTCGTTCGGCCTGTGATTGAGCCTCTGCTCCAGGCCCACCTTCATCAGGGCCTCGTGTGCCAGCTGCCTTGCTGAACGGAAACCATTGTAAACAAGGGGCAGTTCCACGTTTTCTAAGGCAGTGTTCCTGGGAAGCAGGTTGAAGTTCTGGAAGACAAAGCCTATTTTCCGGTTGCGCAGGCGCGCCAGCTCGTTATCGGAGAGCCTGCTGGTGTCCTGACCATCAAGGAAATAATCCCCCGAAGTGGGCACGTCGAGGCAGCCAAGGATGTGCATTAGAGTTGATTTCCCGGAGCCAGAAGGTCCCATTATGGCCACGAACTCACCCCGCTCCACCTTGAAGGAAATCCCCCGCAATGCAGGAACCACCGTAGCTCTGCTGAGAAAATAATTTTTTACAAGGTTATGCGCCTCGATCAGGCTCATTTTGTTCAGGGTCCAGAATTAGGAGATTCGAAATTGTGAGAAAGGCTGAAGGAGCTCCCGGAAGTGGGTATCACCACTTCCTCGCCTTCTTGCAGGCCCTCCTTGATCTCGACTTGAATGTCGCTAAGAATGCCCACCTTTACCCTGCGCACCTCGGTTTTCTTTCCGTCCCAGACCTGGACGTAATTTTCAGATCCTTCTTGGTGAAGCGCGGATCGAGGAATCAGCAAAGCGTTGAAAGCTTCTTCCGCCACGACCTCTACTTCCACTGTCATTCCTGGCCTGAGGTAAAGAATGGCATCCTCGTTTAAGTTGAAATGGGCAGTGTAGTTCACCACTCCCTGCGTGACCACCGGCAAGGGGTTCAGAAAGGCAAAGTTAGCGGTAAAGGAAAGCCCGGGATAGGCGTCAGCCTTCACGGTAGCCCTGGTATCAGGCTTCAAAAGGCTCACGTTAACTTCAGGGACGCTGGCCTGGACTTCAAGCACGTTCACGTTCACAAGGGAAACTAAAGGAGCGTTGGTCATCACTGCGTCTCCTATCTTCACGTTCAGGCTCCCGATCGTCCCCTTCGAGGGAGAGCGCACAAGGGAGTCCTCTTTCTGGCGGAGGAGGCTGTTTAAAGAGAGTTCGGCCTGCTCTATGGCTTTTTCCTGAAGCTGAATGGCTGTGCTGGAGGGAGCGGCAACCCGTTGATCGTACTGTGCCTGGGCTATTCTCAGGCCCATCCTGGCCGCTTCCAGACCTGCTTCGGCCTGAGCAAGTAAGTCCTTATTCGTCAGCTTTTTCTGTTCCAGGCCCTGCCTGGCCTGCTCAAGGGCGTCCTCGGCCGCACTTACCTGAGATTCCGCCGCAGCGATTTGCTGATCTCCGGTGATCTTTTGCGCCTCAAGCTTTTCCTGGGCCAGGGTCAGGTTTTTTTCGGCCATCTCCTTGGCGGTGGCGTTGGGTGCGTCATTTACATCGTCCTCGGCCTGGTCAACTGCCGTTTGTGCCATTTTTAAAGACTGGGCAACACTCTTTTTCACAAGTTCCAGGTTGGCCTGTGCTTCTTCCAGCCTTTTTTCCGCGTTCTTTGCCGCGTTTTCCGCAATTGAGGCGGTCAGGGTGACACTTTCCTGTGCGCGCGCTAAATTTTCTTCAGCCCGCTTCAGCTCCTGCTGGGCTTTCTCCACGGAGAGCTTCAAAGTGGCGAGCTCCTGCTCAGAAGCCCCTTCCTTCATCTGCTCCAGTCTCAGGCAGGCGACGTCGAGGTTTATTTGCGCCTGGCCAATCTGATTGTCCAGGTCAGGGACCTCGATCCTTAAAAGCTCCTGCCCGGCCTCCACTTCGTCTCCCACCTCCACGAAGATTTCCGCTACCTTTCCTGCTACTCTGGGCGTGACGTTAATTTGATCGAGCAGGTTGACGCTTCCGGAGACGGAGAGCAAGCGCTGGATTTGCCCCCTTTCCACTTTCGCCGTTAGAGGCTGTGCGGTTTCAGAACCTCGTGCTCTGAACACCCAGTAGAGCCCCAAAATTACCAGGGCTACAATAACCAGAACTATAAGCAGTTTCTTCCAGAGAGCCAATTTATCCTTCCTTCCTTAGTTTAATTTCAGCCCTTTCATTTAACAAAATAGCAAGCTCTATTAAAGATAAAACAAAAGAAAATTGAAAATTATGTAAAGACTGAGGCTTTTGAGCTAAAAATTTAAAACCTTCGTCAGATTTTGGGCTCTTCCCTGTACTCCCCGCCATTTTCCACAGGAAGCATTCTCCCGTCTGAGAGAAGTAAATAATCTTCCTGGCGCCAAGAGACGCGCTTGGAGAAGAAAGCCATCACCCAGAGAAGGACGAAGAACAGATCCGATAATAAAATAAGGTACAACCAGCGCTTCATTTCCCTGTGATCTAAAAGCTCCGCCATGAGATATCCCGCTGTAAGCCGAACCCCGAAGGAAACCACCAGGAACCAGAGGGAAATTGGGGTAAAGGAAGAGGAAAAAGCAAAAATAATAGCCAGGGGGAAGGCAAAGGTAAGAAGTATTCCAGGGTACTCCTTGCGTCTGCAGACGAAGGCTACCCTCATCCAGCGCAACTGCCTCGTCCAGAATTCCGACCACCTAACGTCATTGAGCAGGTTGGAGACAACGCAGGGGGCCAGAAGGACTTGCCATCCTGCTTTATGTACCAGCCTGGCTATTTCGTGGTCATCCGCGACGTGGTCCTTAAAGGTGGAGAAGCCGCCGATGTCCTCCAGAGCCTGGCGCCGAAAGGCTAAAGCTGCTCCAAAGGCGTACCTCAGGCCGAAGAGGCGAAACCCGAGGACCCCAGAGGGGATCAGGAAGGTGCTGATGAGCAGGGACTCGACCTTGCTCCAGATGTTTCGGGCCAGGCTGCGATAAAGACTCCCCACCAGGCCAACCTTCTCGTCACGGAAAAATGCGCTCAGGGTTTTCAGAAAATTTGGCTTGACCCTAATATCGGAGTCGGCACAGACCAGGTAATCGTAATTGGCCATTTGTACCAGATGGCTCAGGATCGCGGTCTTCCTGTTTGCGCCCAAAGGCGGAGCGACATAGAAAAGAATTCTTTTTTCAGGAAAGTCCTCTTGTATGTGGCGAATGACAGGCACGGCAGGGTCATCCTGCTCCAGAACACCGAAGATGACCTCAAATTCAGGATAATCCTGCCTGACAAAGGAAGAGAAATTCTCATAAGCTCCAGGATCCAGCCCTCTAACGGGTTTGAGCACGGAGATAGGAGGCGTGAAGGTGGAAGGTAAAGGCTCTTGATGAAAAAAATGCAGGGCGTTGGCCATCGCCACCAACCAGTAAAAGCAACTGATCGAAATTAATATTATAAAAAATAAAGCCATTCTGTCCCCTCTGGGCGGCTCCATTCAAGCCAAAAATAGAGTAGCACTATTTTTGGCTCAGGTCAAAGGACCCCCATATCCAGAGCAGGCAAGGGCCTAAAATTGGGGAGAGATTTCTCGATGAGTTTTTTGGGCTCTTTAAATGGCGAGGAGCCATTTAAAATAAAAAATTTTAAGAAAAAGCTGTATGTGCCTGATTTCTTCAAACCTACAAGGTTTTAATTAATTTCTGTTCAGTTTACATATAGAGCAAGGAGTTGTAAAATTCCAGGATAAATGAACTTATCTGTGGGCTTGTGTCCTTCTAATAAGAAAGGAGATGAGGCTGCATGCGCAGGATTACCGTCCACCCCATCCTTAGTTTTCCCCCTAAGAAAAAAGTTAAATTCACCTTTGAAGGCCAGGTAATCGAGGGGCTCGAGGGGGAACCAATTGCGGCAGCTCTTGTGGCTGACGGCATTTACAAAATGCGAGAAAGTATTAACCTTCACCGCCCCCGTGGCTTTTTTTGTGCAATTGGTAATTGCTCCTCCTGTCTGATGGTCGTAGATGGTACGCCAAATGTTCGCACCTGCATTACACCGTTAAAGGAAGGGATGAAAGTGGAGGTTCAGAAGGATAAGGGAGTGCTCAGATGAGAGAGCCTGATGTTCTCGTAGTTGGAGGTGGCCCTGCGGGAATGAACGCCGCACTGGCTGCGGCAGATGCTGGAGCGTCCGCGCTCGTGGTAGACCGCTTTCAAAGCCTGGGAGGCCAGCTTGTCAAACAGACCCACAAGTTTTTCGGCTGGACCACTCGAGGGGCTGGAGCCCGCGGTTTCGAGTTAGCTCAAAATTGGGAAGCGAACGTAAAGAACCACCCTCGCATTCAGACGCTCCTGGGGTTCGAGGTGATCGGTGCTTACAGGGACGGAACTTGGATAGCGGCGGACCTTGAGGATCTTCATAAGATCAAGCCAAAGCGCGTTGTGATTGCCACCGGTGCCTCAGAGCGTATGATTACCTTCGAGAATAACGATTACCCCGGTGTTTACGGCGCAGGAGCCGTCCAGACCTTGATGAACGTTTACGGCGTGCTTCCTGGCGAGAAGTATCTGATAGTGGGCTCCGGGAACGTGGGCGTGATTGTGGCCTATCAACTGCTTCAGGCTCAGGCCAGAGTGGAGGCGGTCATTGATGTCCTTCCCCGGCTGGGCGGTGCCTACTGGGTTCACGCTGCAAAGATTCAAAGGGCTGGTGTCCCCATCCTCCTGAAACGGACGATCACCGGAGTTTACGGGACTGACAGCGTGGAAAGGGCAGAAACTGTAGGAGTTGACGATAACTTCCAACCTGTTCCCGGGACCGAAATAACCTTCTCTGTGGACGTAGTCCTCCTGGCAGTGGGCCTTACTCCTTTAAACGAGCTTTTGTTCGAGCTCGGGGTAAAGGAATACTACATACCCGAACTGGGAGGATTTGTTCCCTGGCACGACGAGAGCGGAAGGACATCTCAGCCGGAAATTTTTGTGGCCGGTGACGTCGCCGGAATCGAGGAAGCCACTACAGCTGCCCTTCAGGGAAGGATTTCCGGACTGCAAAGTGCCCTGGACCTTGGATATGCGGCGAGCAAGGAGGAAATCGAGGAGCTGAAAGAACTTCTCTGCCAGTTCCGACAGTCCTCCTTAAGCGAGAAAGTGCTTCAGGGCTTAGAGCGTTTGCACGCAAAAGGGGTGTAAAGATGATCGAAGTTGACGGTGTTCCCACAATGGAGGATCTGAAAACGAGCATGCCAACTAAAGAGCGCATGCACAAAAAGCCTGTGGCAATGCATGAGTGCTATCAGGATATTCCCTGCGATCCGTGCGTCCTTTCCTGCCCGGCGAAGTGCATAACTATGGAGACTCTGGTCTCCACCCCGAAAATAAATCACGAAGCTTGTACCGGATGCGGCCTGTGCGTTGCTGCTTGCCCGGGTATCGCCATTTTCCTCCTGGAATTGAAGGATAATCGGGGGTTGATCACTTTGGCCTACGAGTTCGCCCCTCTGCCAGGTCCGGGGGAGGTTGTGGACGGCTTGGACAGGCACGGCAAGGAGGTTTGCGAGGCGAAGGTGGAAAAGGTCTATTCCCTGCCCGGGATCGACAAAAAGACCAAGACCTCACTTGTTCGCATCAGCGTGCCTCCAGAGAAAATTATGGAAGTGCGCTTCTTCCGGAGGAGGGAATAAGCAATGGACCCTAAAAAAATTATCATCTGCCGTTGTGAGGATATAACTCTCGAGGATGTCAGAAACGCCATCAAGGAAGGTTACACCTCCTGGGACCAGCTAAAGCGTGTCTTGCGGGTTGGCATGGGACCATGCGGAGGAAAAACCTGCAGGCTTCTCGTGCTCCGGGAGCTTTCCCAGCACTTAAAAGTTTCCCTGGACGAGGTTAAGACCAGACCCACGGTAGTTCGCCCGCCATTGCGCGCTACCCCGTTCAAGGTTTTTGCCAAGGAGGAGAAATGAGCACCTATGATGTCATCATAGTGGGCGGGGGGATTACAGGGGTTGCTACTGCCTACGAGCTCGCGAAAAAGAAAGCCGGAAAGGTGTTGCTCCTCGAAAAAGAGTTTGTTTCTGCTGGCTCAACCGGCTCCTGTGCTGCAGGAATTCGCGCCCAGTTCGGGACGGAGTTTAATATCGGGCTGATGAAGCGCAGCCTGGATAAGTTCGAGCACCTCTCTGAGGAGCTGGATTACCCGGGAGAAAAGATTGAGCTCTGGCAGGGAGGCTACCTTGTACTTGCCTACAGCCAGAAAGAGTGGGAGAACCTGAAAACAAGGGTGGAGGTTCAACGTCGCCTGGGCATAAATACTGAGATTTTGAGCTTGGAGGAAATAAAAGCTCGCTTTCCCCATCTGGTCTTGGAGGGAGTGTACGGAGGGACATTCTATCAGCGCGACGGCCACGCCGACCCCCTGCACACTACCTTCGCTTACGCGAAAGCTGCCCGCCGTCTGGGCGTAGAGATTCGTGAATGGACAGAAGTACAGGAACTGGTGAAGGAAAACGGGAAAATCCGTGGCCTAAAAACCAGAGGAGAGCTGATTCCGGGCGAGAGGGTCCTTGTGGCAGCTGGAGCCTGGAGCTCTCACCTGATGAAAACCGCTGGTGTTGATATTCCTATCTGGGGCGAAAAGCACGAGATTTTGATCACTGAGCCCCTGGAAAGGGCCTTTGCTCCCATGGTGATCTCTTTTTCCATTGGCTATTACATTCAGCAGAGGCCCCACGGCTCTTTCATCATGGGAATTGGTCCGGAAAATCCAGCTCACTGGCATGACCCCAGAGACTTTGATTTCTCTCCCAGCTGGCGTTTCTTAGAGCGGATGAGCACGGCCGCCGTGGGCGTTTTACCTATGCTCCAGAACGTGAACATCGTGCGCCAATGGGCGGGATTGTACGAGATGACTCCCGACGCCCACCACATTCTCGGGCCGATTGATGAAGTTCCTGGTCTCTACATAGCGGCTGGCGGCTCCGGGCACGGGTTCATGTTTGGGCCCATAGTGGGGGAGCTGATGGCCGAGTGGATTCTGGGAGAGCCTTTAAGCTACGACATCAGTCGCTTGAACTATCAGAGGTTTCAAAAAGGCGAACTGGTTCGCGAGCCAGCGGTCGTAGGCTGAACTCCGCTGGTTTCCGCGGACAATAGGGTGGCGAAGCACCACCTTTCGAGAGTATTGTCCTATAATTAATGGAATGATACTTTCGGACACTCAAATCCTTGAGGCTTTGAAGGAGGGGGATATCCGCTTTCAGCCGGATATTTGCCTCGAGACACAGTTGCAGCCAGCTTCTGTGGATTTGAGGCTTTCCCGATTGTTCCGGGTTTTCAATACCACGCAACACGCAGTTCTCGATCCCTCGTCCTCTGTGAGCCTTGAGGAAATTACCACTTTAATAGAGGTGGAGGGAGAAAAACCATTCATCGTCCATCCGGGCGAATTTGTACTGGGATGCACCGTTGAGTACCTCTGGCTCTCCCCAAAATATGTGGGGAGGGTGGAGGGCAGGAGTAGCCTGGGGCGGATTGGAATCATCATTCACTCCACGGCAGGCTACATTGATCCCGGCTTTGAAGGGACAATTACCCTTGAGATCTCTAACGTGGGGAAAATCCCGGTTGCCCTTTACCCGGGAATGAGAATCTGCCAGGTTTCCTTTCTGGAAACGGGAAAGGTGGCACGTCCCTACGGCGCCGGAAGAGCCTCTAAATATCAGGGGCAAAAGGAGCCTGCTCCTTCCCGCCTTTCCCTTGATCAGGAGTTTAAAAGGAGGTCATGATGGAGGAGAGCTTCTATCAGGATGTGAATTCCTACCTGGAGGAATTGTTCCGCTTTAACCCCATTTGGGCCACCCAGTTCGGAGATCACCGCTTTGATTCCCTGATGCCCGACTATTCCCCGGAAAGGATTTCGGATTTCCTCGAGAGGACGAAAAGATGGCGCTCCAAATACCAGAGTTTATCCTTCGCCGACCCCCAGGTTGAGGTGGACAGGGAGATGATGTTAGCCTTGACCACCAGGATAATACTCGACCTGGAGACTGCAGAAGTCTTAACGAGAGACCCCTCCAATTACGTGGATGATGCCATTTACGGCCCCTACCTGCTCCTGCTTTACAATTTTGCCCCCTTGGAAGAGAGGCTATACAGTGTCAGAGAAAGATTGAAACTTATCCCCTCCTTTTTTCAAAAGGGGGAGAAAAACCTGAAAAATCCACCGCGCATCTGGGTGAAAATCGCTGTGGAAACCCTCAAGGCCGGGAGGGACCTTTTAGGTTCCGTGATCCCCTCCCTGGCCAGCTCCTATCCCTCTTTAAAATCCGAGGTGGAGGAATTATCTGAACAAGCCTTGCTTTCATCCCAGGAATTCATCTCCTATTTAGAAAGCCTGCTCCCCTCAGGGCGAGACGATTTTGCTCTGGGAAAAGATCTCTGGGATGAGTACGCGCGGAGGGTCCACCTTTTGGACTACGGTTCTGAGGAAATCCTGGAGTACGGAAGAGAGCTTGCATCCAAAACAGAGGAAGAGATGCGCCTCCTTGCTTGCACCATCGACCCTGAAAAGGAGATGCTGGAGGTCCTTTCCCGAACGGGTGAGGATCATCCCCAGGCCCAGGAGCTGATTCCGGCTTATCGTAAGGCTGTGGTGGAGGCCAAAAGATTTATTCAGGAAAAGGACATCGCCTCAATTCCAGAATGGGAAACCCTGGAGGTGATGGAGACCCCGGAGTTCGATAGAATTTTGACCCCCTATGCCGCCTATCTTCCCCCTGGACCGCTTTCAGAGAAGCAGCAGGGGATTTTCTGGGTCACTCCCGTAGACCCTGAACTTCCTCTCGATGAACAAAACAAAAAGCTGAGCTCGCACTCCTTCTCCAAGATTTCCCTGATTGCCGTCCACGAAGCCTATCCCGGTCATCACCTCCAGATCATCTGGTCCAACGCTTCCCGCTCCCTTCCCCGGAAGATCGGGCACTTCTTTTCCACGCTTTTTGTAGAAGGTTGGGCTTTCTACTGCGAGGAAATGATGGAGAAACAAGGCTTTTTTGAAAAGCCGGTAGTGCGCCTTCACCGCCTGGCTGATCAGCTCTTCCGCGCTTATCGGATCATTATCGATGTCGGGCTGCACGCTGAAGGAATGAGCATCGAGGAAGGAACAAGGATACTTACAGAGCGTGTGGGCCTTGAGGAAAGCGGCGCCCTCTCCGAAGTCTGGCGTTACACTCAAACCCCCACCCAACCCATGTCATATATGATCGGAAAAAGAGAGATTTCGAATCTCCGGGAGGTGTACCGGAGGAAAACCAACGATTTAAGTCTGAAGGGGTTCCACGACACTATCCTCAGGAACGGCTCTCTCCCTCCAAGCCTCCAGCGAAAGCTTATTGAAGGATGAACGAAAGGACACCTTTGTCCGTGAGACTTTTATTAGTTCTGGCGCTTTTACTCTGCGCTTTTCTTCTCGGCTTCCTTTTGAACTGGCGCTTGCCCTTCACAGAGGAAGTCGCTGAGAACCCTTCTCCACCCCCACTGAATGTAAGCTACCTCCAGAACGAGGTTTCCAGCCTGAGGCAGCTTCCCCTCAAGGCGGAAATTGCCTGTGAATTTTTGGACAAAAGCGCCCTCGAGCGGGAGTTGAAGTCGAGCCTGGAGGATGAGCTTTCCCAGGAGGATATCCTTTCCACCGAGAAGGTGCTCAAGTTCCTGGGAATCCTGAAGTACGAGGATAACCTGTCCCAGGTGCTCCTGGACGTTTTGAGTGAGCAGGTTTACGGTTTTTATGACCAGGAAAGCGGTCAGCTGAAAGTGTTGAAAAAGGGTGAGAAAACCACGGCACTGGAACGCCTGGCGCTGGTGCACGAGATCGCTCACGGCATTCAGGATCAGAACTTTGACCTCTCCAGGTTCCTGCCCCCGGAGTTTAAGGGAGATGACGACGAGCTCCTGGCCGTCCAATCTTTGTACGAGGGGGACGCCTCCTGGACATCCATGCTCTTCGTCCAGAATAACCAGAGCTTGGGATTCGGCCTGGGCCTCCTTTTTGATTCCCTCAATTTGGAGCAAAATCAACTGGAAAAAGCCCCCGTCTATGTGCAGGAGTCTTTGGTTTTTCCCTATCAGGAAGGCATGAATTTTGTTAAGTCCCTTTACGAGAGAGGGGGCTGGACGATGATTAACCAGGCTTTCGAAAAGCCTCCTCAATCCAGCGAGCAGATCATCCATCCTGAAAAATACCTGATGAACGAGCAACCTGCATCTGTTTCCTTGCCTGACTGGAAATCCCTTCAAGGCTGGAGTCTCGTTCGGGAGAACACCCTGGGGGAGTTTGACTTCCGGTTCCTCTTTAAATCAGTGGTTCCCGAAAGTCAGGCCCTTGTTGCTTCCTCGGGATGGAATGGTTCCCGCTATCAGCTGTGGGAAAAGGATGGAAAATCGGTTTTCGTTCTCGAGTCAGTTTGGGATACCACCAAGGACGCTTCTGAGGCAAGTTTTGCCCTTGAAGAGTTCTTGAAAAACCGTTTTGAGTCCGCCCCCTCAAACTACTATCGGGGCTCTCTTTATTCCGGGGAAAAGGAAGCAGGAATGCTCTACCCTTCCGGGCAATCCGTTACCATGGTGATCGCGCCAGACGAGCAACTCGTAATCAGCCTGCTTCAGGAAATGCCCTGAGTTCATTTTTCCGCCTTCGTAAAGCCGTAATACCCCAAAATCTCCTGTCTCAGTCCGTAATAGAACTGCCCTGGCGCCCAGACAAACGGTTTGACCTTCAGAGGGTCCGGCTTGCCCTTTTCATTCAGGTATTCTTCCTCCACATGAACGGTTAGAACCTGGCCAATAAATAGCTCGTGGACTCCCAGAGGGACGGTCTGCTTCAGTTTGCACTCGATGTTTACCGGGCACTCCGCGACCAGAGGCGGTTTTACGAGGAGAGCCTTCTCGGGAGTCAGGCTGGCCTCCTGAAACTTATTGTGGGCGCTTCCGGAGTTCACCCCGCACCAGTCCACTTTCCTGATCAGGTCCTCCGTGGGGATGTTCACCACGAACTCCCCGCACTCCTTAATTAGATGGTAGGAGTAGCGATAAGTGCGGATGGAAATTCCAATCAGTGGTGGTTCGGAGCAGATGTTAGCTGCCCAGGCCAGGGTTATCAGGTTAGGTCCCCCCCTTTCATCTATCGAGGAAACCAGGACAATGGGGCACGGAAAAAGGGCAGGTTGGGGCTCAAGTTGTCTCTTCATTGCTCCTCCTAAAAACCAGTTTTTTCCTTACGCTTTGCTATTATAACAAGGAAAGAAAGGAGGCAAGATCATGCTAACTAAAAAAGAAGGGCAAGTGCTGATAGTTCGCCTGCAAAGCGGAGAAAATGTCCTTGAGAGGCTCAAAGAGGCAGTGCGGAAGCATGAGATAAAAACCGGGGTAGTCCTCTCAGGGATTGGTATGCTCAAGGATGTCGAGGTAGGGTATTTTCAGGGGCCGGACAAAGGATATCAGACACATTATTTGCCCTTTCCCTGTGAGCTGGCATCACTTTCTGGAAATATCTCAAAGCAGGAAGACGGCTACAACCTTCATTTGCACGTTGTGCTGATCAAGCCAGGTGGAGAGGCGGCTGGCGGGCACCTTTTCAAAGGCACGGTGCACATGACCAACGAAATTTTTATTTTGGAAATCGGCTGCCAGGTTTTCCGCAGGAAGGAGGAGACCGGCCTTTATGGCCTCTACTTCGAGTGAGGTATGGGCAAGCGACCTGGGCCTGATCCCCTATCAGGAAGCCTGGAAACTACAGCAGGAACTGCTTTTGCCCGTGGCCTCACGGAAAATTCCTGATGTCATCTTCTTTCTGGAACACCCCCATGTCTATACCCTGGGAAGGCACGGCAAGGAGGAAAATTTGCTGCTCACCGAGGCTCAGCTGAGGGAAAAAGGCGTACAGTTTTTTCGGGTGGATAGGGGAGGGGACATCACCTACCATGGGCCGGGCCAGCTGGTTGTCTATTTCATCTTTCTTTTGGACACCCTCGGGGTTCGCCTCTTTGTGGAGTTTCTGGAAAACACAGTAATTGATTTGCTCGCTTCCTATGGCATTAAGGGTGAGAGGATTACAGGGAAACCGGGCGTCTGGGTTAATGACAAAAAAATTTGCTCCATAGGAATAGCAGTGAAGCAGGGGGTTACCCAGCACGGTTTGGCACTCAACGTGAACGCCGACCTTTCCTATTTTTCCTACATAAATCCTTGCGGAAAGCCTAATTTGCCCGTTACTTCCATGAAGCAGGAACTAAAAGAGCCCCTAAAAATCCCGGAAATCATCCACAGGGCCTCCCTTTACGCTGAAAAGCGCTTGAGAAGACCCCTGCGCTGGAAAAGCCCGGAGGAAATTCTCCGTCTTTTGGATACTTTTTAAAGCTTGCGTTTTCTTTATTCCCTTGCCATAATAGGCGAGGGATTTAAAAGCAATTACTTGCAAATCTCCCCCAAATAAAACATCTGGAGGTTTGCGATGATTTTCTGGGACGCTTTGTTTTCAGAGCGGGCCAAGGCTATCAAAGGTTCCGCGATCCGTGAGCTCCTGAAATTAGTGACCCAGCCCGACATCATCTCATTCGGGGGGGGATTGCCAGACCCTAAGCTTTTCCCGGTAGAGAAGCTCAAGGAATGCGCTGATTATGTGCTGGAAACGGAGCCCGAGCAAGCGCTGCAGTACGGGACTACCGAAGGGGTACCAGCCCTGAGAAGCCTTCTTGCGGAGAGGGCGAAAAAGCAGGGAATTAATTGCACTCCTGAAAATATAATTGTTGTCGCATCTTCCCAGCAGGCGCTGGATCTGGTGGCCAAAGTCCTCCTCGACCCAGGAGATGTAGTTTACGTCGAAGCCCCCTCTTACATCGGTGCCATTCAAGCTTTTGGGGCTTTCCAGGCTCACATGGTCCCCATCGCTATGGACGATGAGGGAATGCGCGTTGATATCCTTGAGAGCCGCATAAAGACGCTCAGCGTTCCTGGAAAGCAAGCCAAGATGATCTACACTGTGCCTTCCTTCCAGAATCCCGCCGGGGTTACTATGTCCCTTGAAAGGCGTTTGCAGCTTCTGGAAGTATCCACTAAGTACAACATCCCCATTGTGGAGGACGCCCCCTACCATCAGCTGCGTTTTGAAGGAGACCCCATTCCGCCCATTGCCTCCCTGGATTCCAACGGCCGGGTCGTCTACCTGGAGACTTTCTCCAAAATTTTGTCCCCCGGCCTCCGTTTAGGTTGGATAATTGGCCCGGAGGATTTTGTGCGCAAAGTCGTCCTTGCCAAGCAGGCCACCGATTTGTGCACTTCTCCCCTCACCCAGTTCATCGCTCTGGAGTTCACGAAGAGGGGATACATTGAGCCCCATGTGGAAGTGCTGAAGAGGGAATACAAGAAGAAAAAGGACGGGATGCTCAACGCTCTTGATGAGTTCTTCCCCAAGGAGGCTCGCTGGACAAAGCCTCAAGGTGGTCTTTTCCTCTGGGTGGAGCTTCCCAAAGGGTTTGATACCACGGAGATGCTCAAGGAAGCGCTGGAAGCCAAAGTAGCTTATGTCTCGGGAACCGGTTTTTATCCTAACGGCGGTGGAGAAAACTGCATGCGCCTGAACTTCTCTTACTCATCCCCTGAGACTAACCGGGAGGGGATCAGGAGGCTGGCGGAAATCGTGAAAAAGAAACTGGCCACCATTCACTCCCGATAAATCGGACCATTATTTTAATGCACAAAAGGGGCTCCAAGGCCCCTTTTTTATTAGCAAGTTTTTGCTCTGGGCTCTAAAATAAGTAAGTTAGTAAAAAAATGACTGAGGTGCTGATATGAGAGTGGACCTTCGTTCGGATACCGTTACTGTGCCCACCGAGAAAATGCGGAAGGCTATGTTCGAGGCTTCAGTGGGGGATGACGTCTTTGGCGAGGACCCCACAGTCAACCGCCTTCAGGAGCTGGCTGCTGAGATTTGCGGGAAAGAAGCTGCTCTCTTTGTGCCCTCTGGGACAATGGCCAATCAGATCTGTGTCAGGGTTCTGGCACCCAGGGGAAGCGAGATCATTTTAGAGGAGGAATCCCACACTTTCCTCCACGAGGTCGGAGGGTTAGCGGCGTTAGCTCAGGTGCAGACGAAGCTGGTAAAGGGCATTCGGGGAATAATCCAGCCTGAGGAAATCACACCCCTTTTTCGGCCTATGGACGACATTCACGTTCCCAGGACCAGCCTGGTCTGCATCGAACAGACCTCCATGATGGCGGGAGGGGTGATTTATCCTCTGGACACTATCAGGGAAATAGCCCGCATAGCGCGCGAGCGGGGAGCAAAGGTGCACATGGACGGAGCAAGGCTCTTCAACGCCGTAGTGGCATCAGGAGTTCCTGCCAGGGAGTTCGCTGCTCCCGTTGATTCCCTGATGTTCTGCCTGTCTAAAGGCCTCTGCTGTCCGGTGGGGTCTATGGTTGTGGGCAACAAGGATTTCATCGAGGAAGCGAGAGTAGTGCGCAAGCTTTATGGGGGAGGAATGCGCCAGGCCGGTTTCCTGGCAGCCTGCGGTATCGTGGCCTTAACTGAAATGATCGAAAGGTTAGAGGAGGATCACGAAAAAGCCAGAATCATCGCCGGGGCGATTGAGGGCTCGCCCTTTGTGAACCCCAACTGGAACCGCCCGGAGACGAACATGATAATTTTCTCCCTCAAGGAGCCGAAAGCTGGGGAGCTCGTGAAAAAACTCGCTGAGCGAGACGTGCTCTGCCTTACCCTCGATGACTTTCGCGTGAGAATGGTGACCCACAAGGATGTCTCCTTTGAAGGCGCTCGTTATGCCAGTGAGGTTCTTGGAGAGCTGCTGCATTGAGAGATGCTCTTCCTCGGGATTGAGACCTCCTGTGACGAAACCGCAGTCGCCCTTTTAAAAGACGGAAGGAAACCTTTGGTTTCCTTCGTCTCCTCTCAGGTAGATTTGCACCAGAAATACGGAGGGGTGGTTCCTGAGCTCGCTTCTCGTCGGCATCTGGAAACCCTGGCCCCACTGATCAAGGAGGCCCTTGTGCACGCAGGAGTTTCGTTGAAGGAAGTGGGGGCAATCGCCGTTACCCGAGGGCCGGGCCTCGTTGGTGCTCTTCTGGTTGGTATGGAGACTGCAAAGGCCCTCGCGCTGGCGCTTAACGCTCCGCTTTACGGAGTAAATCACCTTGCGGGCCATATTTACGCCGCTTTCCTGGAGAGCGAGGTTCCCCTACCTGCCCTGGCCCTTGTGGTATCGGGCGGGCATACTGAGCTCATTCTCATGGATGAAGGGGGCAAATTCCACCAGCTCGGCACCACCAGGGACGACGCCTGCGGGGAAACCCTTGACAAAATAGCTCGCTTGCTTGGTCTGCCTTATCCCGGTGGCCCTCAAATAGAAAAGCTTGCCCGTCAGGGAGACCCAGATTACCACAGGTTCCCAATAGCCGAGCTCGATAATCCCCTTGATTTTTCCTTTTCTGGCCTTAAGACCTCGGTCATTTATTTTGTGGAGGAAATAAAAAGGAGAGGGCAGAGTTTGCCTCTGAGGGATCTCTGTGCCTCGTTTCAGGAAGCCGTTTTGGACTCCCTCGTTCTGAAGACCAAGAGAGCTCTTAAACAGAGCTCTCTTAAAAAGCTAATCGTTTGCGGGGGCGTGGCCGCTAACTTGCGCCTGAGGGAAAAGCTCTCAGGCCTCTCAAGCGAAATGGGGCTGGAGCTGTTTATCCCCTCCCCTCTTCTGTGCACTGACAATGCCCTGATGATTGCACGAGCGGGGATGGCGCTATGGGAAAAAGGTCTGGCGCTCTCCCTGAATGATGATGTGGACCCAAATTTAAGCCTGTATGAGTAAAAAGAAAGGAGAAAAATGATGCTGGAAAGGGTAGAAATTGAAACCGGGTTGATGAGCCTCCTGAAAGTGAACATGGGTTACAAGCCTGAGGAATCGGTCCTGATTCTCAACGACATACCCTTAAAAGAAGAATGGAGCGCCAGCTGGAACTCTGTGCTGGACTACCTCAAGCGCTCCCTTATGGCACGCCTGTCATATGAAATCCTGAAGGAGAAGCTTCCCGGGAAGGCCCATTACTACGTCTATCCTATGCTGAGGCAATCGGGGATGGAACCGCCTCAGGTTGTCGCCCAGGAGCTCCTGAAATACGATGTAATCCTCGCCATGACCTCCCGCTCTCTTTCCCACACCAATGCCCGGAAAAACGCCGCAGACAAAGGCGCACGCATAGCTAGCATGCCAGGAATCTTACCCGAAATGCTTTCTTCCTCCGGCCCGCTTGCCGTTGACTACGAGAAGATCAAGGAGGAGACGCTAAGGCTGGCTAAACTTTTGACGGTTGCCTCCAGCGCTCGGGTACTAACCGAGGAAGGTACCAGCATCACCCTGAGTCTAGAGGGAAGAACAGGGGAAGCGGACACTGGCCTTTACCTAAAGCCGGGAGAGTGGGGAAACCTTCCCGGGGGAGAGGCCTACATCGCCCCCGTGGAGGGAAGCGCTCAGGGCAAAATAGTGGTCCCTGCTGGCTGGGGCCACAATTTAACTCAGGACTTAATGCTCGTATTCGAGGAGGGTTATGTGGTGGAATGCCGTGGGGGCGGGCCTGCCGGCGATAGGCTAAGGGGCCTGCTGGATTTTTCTGACCCGAAGCTGAAGCACCGCAGGAACTGCGCCGAGCTAGGTGTGGGCACGAACCCCCGGGCCAGAAGGCCGGACATAGTCCTTGAGGCGGAGAAAATTAAGGGTACGGTTCATATCGCGGTAGGGGATAACCTGCATATGGGCGGCAACACTGAATCGGACCTTCATACTGACTTCGTTATTCCCCGTCCTACACTGATCGTTGACGGTGAAGTGATCATCGAAAGAGGGGACCCCGGGAGGCTTTCTGAAAAAACTCGATAGCCCGGACATTTTATCCAGCCTGATCAGGGCAGCTTTTCATCACAACGTGCTGCCTTTGGGCAGTGCCTGCAACCTTTCCTGTTACTTTTGCTCAAACCGCTATAACCCGCCCTGGGCAAAGGTAATAAACGTTCCTTACATTCCCCTTGAGGTTATCAGGGAGCTCATCTCCTATCTGGACCCTGAGAAAAAGGTGATCATTGGAGAATCCGCCACTCGCTTTAACGAAGGAGAGCCCCTGTTTCATCCCGATTTCTTGAATATCCTGAAGGAAGTGAGGAAACACTTTCCCCGGAGCCTGATCCAGGTCACCACGAACGGAGTCCTTCTCGACTGTAGCCTGCAGGAGGAGCTTAAGAGCCTGATGCCCATGGAGCTGGTGATTTCCTTCAACTCCCTTAAAGAAACCACGAGGTCTACCTTCCTGAGCGATCCGAATCCGCAGCAAACCATAAGGAATTTCCTTCACCTGAAGCGATCAAATATTCCTTTTCAGGCGTCGTTTCTCCTGACTCCTCCATTTATTTCCGAGTTCCCTCAATCGCTGAGGGTGGCCGAAGAGCTCGGGGCATCCTATATTCGTCTGCTGCTTCCCGGCGGTACCAGATGGGCTCCCAGGGAGCTCCAGGCGTCGATGGCCGAATGGAAAAGGCTCAAGAAAATGGCCTTATCCTGGAGGACGAAGCTGAGTGTCCCTTTGATGGTGGAACCACCACTGGTCGAGGACCTGTACGCTGAGGTGGAGGGTGTGTTGAAAAATTCCCCGGCGGAGAGAGCCGGCTTGAAGGTAGGGGATGTCATTCAGAAGGTGAACGACCTGAAACCTCTTTCGCGCTGTGAGGCGTTTGCCGCGATAAACAGGGAGAAAGACCCCGTGCTCGAAGTAAAAAGGAAAAAGGAGGTCTTCTCCGCCACGCTTTTTAAGGAAAAAAAGGAAAGAGGGGGCCTGATTTTTGCAAACGACCTTTACTTTGATTCCTTAAGGAGGACGATTTCCCGGGCCCCTTCCGGAGGAAAAGGAGCCTGCCTGACGAGCGAACTCGCTTACAAAGTAGTTGCCCTTGCCTCGAGCAATATTTCCCGGGAAATCCAGGTTTTCCCTGTTTTTAATGGTTCCTTTGGAGGATCAATAAGGGCCCTGGGGCTGCTCACGGTCGAGGACTTTCGCCTCCGCCTGTCAGAGCTTAAAGAGGAGAAGCTTGATTGGGTGATCTTGAACCCGGTTTTCATCGAAGACGGTCTCGACCTTAGGGGGGTAGGGCCGAGCTCGCTGGAAGAGGAGTTCCATTTAAGCCTGATTTTTTCCGAACCTTAAAGCAGTTTTGCTTTTGAATTGCTGAATCTTTATCCTTTTCTTTTAGCACTCTCTTGACAAGAGTGCTAAAATATCGGTAGACTTTGTTAGACTTTTAAGGAGGGATTATCAATGGACTTAAAGCCTTTAGGAGACCGCGTTGTGGTTAAGGTCTTGGAAAGCGAGGAACGCACCAAGGCCGGAATTGTTATTCCTGACACTGCCAAGGAAAAACCGCAAAAAGGAAAGGTAATCTCCGTTGGCCCCGGCAGAGTGAATGAGGAAACCGGACAGCGTATTCCTATTGAGGTCAAAGCCGGAGACACGATTATCTTCGCCAAATACGGCGGGACCGAGATCAAGCTCGAGGGCGAAGAGTACCTGATTCTGAGCGAGCGTGACATTCTCGCAGTTCTGGAAGGATAAGGAGGTTTGAAATGGCACAAGCCAAACAGTTGATTTTTGATGAAGAAGGCCGTCGCGCCTTAGAGCGCGGTGTGAACTCTCTGGCCAACGCAGTAAAAATTACCCTGGGACCCAGGGGCCGCTACGTCGTTTTGGAGAAGAAGTTTGGGCCGCCTACGATCACCAACGATGGCGTAACCATCGCTAAGGAAATTGACCTCGAGGACCCGTTCGAAAACCTTGGAGCTCAATTGGTGAAGGAGGTAGCGACCAAGACCCAGGATGTGGCAGGAGATGGTACCACCACGGCGACCGTTCTTGCCCAGTGCATCATCCGTGAAGGACTGAAAAACGTGGCTGCCGGAGCGAACCCTCTGGCGCTCAAGAGAGGCATCGAGAAAGCTGTGGATAAGGCTGTTGAGGAGCTGAAGAAGCTTGCCAAGCCAGTAGAGGACAAGCAGTCCACCGCCCAAGTGGCCTCAATTTCCTCCAAGGATGAAAAAATCGGTTCTGTGATCGCTGACGCCATGGAGAAAGTAGGTAAGGACGGAGTGATCACCGTTGAGGAATCCCAGGGCCTGGACATCATTTTAGAGTTCGTGGAGGGCATGCAGTTCGATCGCGGTTACATTTCCCCGTACTTCGTCACTGATCCCGACAGGATGGAGGTAATCCTGGATGAACCATACATTTTCATCACCGACAAAAAGATTTCCTCTGTGACCGAGTTCCTCCCTGTCCTGGAAAAGCTTGCCCAGAAAGGGCGTTCTTTCCTGATCATCGCGGACGACATAGAAGGGGAAGCCTTAGCCACCCTGGTTTTGAACAAAATGCGCGGCACATTCCGTTGCGTAGCTGTGAAGGCGCCAGGGTTTGGCGACAGGAGAAAAGCTATGCTTCAGGACATCGCCATTTTGACCGGCGGCCAGGTGGTCTCCGAGGAATTGGGCATCAAGTTTGAGAATGTGACCCTGGACATGCTCGGGGAAGCCCGCCAGGTAAAGGTTGACAAGGATGACACCACCATCGTGGGCGGAAAGGGCAAAGATGAGGACATCAAGGCCAGGATCGCTCAGATCCGTCGCCAGATCGAGGAGACCGATTCCGAGTACGACCGGGAGAAACTGCAGGAACGTCTTGCCAAGCTTGCCGGCGGAGTTGCCGTGATTAAAGTAGGAGCTGCCACCGAGACCGAAATGAAGGAGCGCAAGCACCGCATTGAGGACGCGGTTTCAGCGACCAAGGCGGCCGTAGAGGAAGGTATTATCGCTGGCGGAGGCACTGCCCTGATCAACATCCTGCCCCAGCTTGACTCCCTTAAGCTTAGCGGGGACGAGCATACTGGCCTGAGCATCGTTAAACGCTCTCTGGAAGAGCCGCTCAAGCTCATAGCCGAAAACGCTGGTATGGAGGGCGCGGTCGTGGCAGAGAAGGTCAAGGAGCTTCCCATTAACCAGGGCTTCAACGCCCTTACCATGAAGTACGAGGATATGTTCAAGTCCGGAATTGTTGACCCCTTAAAGGTTACGCGTTCCGCCCTTCAGAACGCAGCCTCTATCGCCTCCATGCTCCTGACCACCGAAGCAGCAGTGGTGGAGAAACCGGAGAAAGAAAGGCCGGCCGCTCCCCCTGTTCCACCTGAGTACTAAACCAGATTTTCCCTCACCCTAAACCAACAGAACCCGGAGCATGCTCCGGGTTCTTTCTTTTTGAAGGTAGTCTTTTCTATAGGAACCCGATTATAATGTAGGAAGTGTCAAACAATTAGCGAAAGGAGTTTTAGATGGATTTTCAATCCCTTAAAGAGCTCAAAGAGCGACTGGCAGAGGTTTTTGATGTAGTTCACGCCGTAGGAGTCCTGGAATGGGACCAGCAGACCTATATGCCCCCCGAGGGAGGGGAGGCCAGGGCTGAGCAGATTGCCACCTTAAGCAAAATCGCCCATGAGAAGTTCACATCCCCTGAAGTCGGGAAGCTGATTCAGGAACTGGAACCATATTTCCAGAATCAGAGCCCTGAATCGGATGATGCCGCTCTCTTTCGCAGAGTAAAGAGGCACTATGAACGGGAGACCAGGATATCCGCCGACCTTGTCGCCAGAATTTCCCGGACCACTTCTCTGGGAAGAGACAAATGGGTGCAGGCCCGTAAGGAGTCCAACTTTGCCATTTTTGTGCCCTATTTAAGGCAGATCGTGGATTTGATGATTGAAAAAGCGGAAGCCCTCGGTTACAAAGAGTCCATCTACGACGCGCTTGTGGAGGATTTTGAGCCCGGCATGAAAACCACGAGGATAAAAAAGATTTTCGCTGAACTCAGGGAAGGGCTTGTCCCGATTGCCCGCTCCATTCGTGAAAGTGGGGTACAAATCAGGAAGGATTTCCTTAGCAAAGACTACGACATCGATAAACAGTTCCAGCTTACGCTGGAGATGCTGGAAAAGATGGGATACAATTTTCAGCGCGGTAGGCAGGACAAGACCGCCCATCCTTTTACCACCTCTTTCTCGGTAAAAGACGTGCGCGTCACCAATCGTTTCAAGAAAGACCTGTTCACCTCCTCGATTTTTAGCGCGCTGCACGAAGGTGGCCACGCGCTCTATGATCAGGGAATTTCCGAAAATTATGATCGCACGGCCCTCATGGGAGGAGCCTCACACGGCGTTCATGAGTCCCAGTCGAGAACCTGGGAGAACATTGTAGGCCGCAGCCTTCAGTTCTGGAAATACTGGTTCCCGAAGGTAAAAGAGATTTTCCCTGAGGAGCTTAAGGACGTGACCCTGGAGGAGTTCTACCGGGCAGTGAATTACGTTGAGCCCTCGCCCATCAGGGTAGAAGCTGATGAGGTAACTTACAACCTGCACACTCTTTTGCGCTTCGAGCTGGAGCTCGACCTCCTGGAAAAGAGAATCAAGGTGGAGGATCTGCCCTCGCTCTGGAACACCAAAATGAAGGAGTATGTTGGGTACGAGCCTCAAAACGACGCCGAGGGGGTTCTCCAGGACGTCCATTGGTCCGAAGGACTTTTCGGGTATTTCCCTTCTTACACTATCGGGAACATCCTTTCCGTGCAATTTTTCAGGAAGGCGTTAGAGGAAATCCCCGACCTCTACGATCAGTTTGCTCGAGGAGAGTTTGCTCCTTTGCGCGAATGGATGCGCACGCGCATTCACGTGCACGGGGCCAAATTTTTCCCGGAAGAGTTGACCATGAAAGTGGCCGGAGAGCCAATCAACCCTCGACCATTCCTCGATTATCTGAAGCAAAAATACAGCGAAATTTACGGGAAACTGTAAAAAGGGGAAGTTCAGGAAAAACTGAGGGAGAAGACAAAGACTGCACCATCTTCGGTCACCATGCTGCTTCTGCAGCCTTAGGCTCTTTTAATGCCCTTCTCAGAAGGAGGTACCTGGCGATGGTGCAGCCTTGTAATTATTCTATTTTTGAGCTTTCTCTTTTGTCAACAAGTTAAAGATAAGCTTGTTTGTGGAAAATTTTTCTGGGCTTTTTTATAGAGAGCTTTGAGAAACCCCGTCTTCTGAAGTAGCACTTTTCCAAGGTTGTAGATTGCCACATAAAGAACAGGAGGACTGCCCCCGTTGCCTCACCAGAAAAACACTCCCAAAGGCTGGAGTGCGCTTCCATCTTCTCGCTCTTTCATAACCTTTTAAGCACATCCTCTCGATCAGGTATTAAAGCAAGAAAGGTATAAGTGGTTCGGGGGATCGAAAGTGTAACTCGCAAATGTGACCCCAGGCAGGTTGCGACCACCGTTTAATTACCTGGAACGGTGTTACCCTAAAGTAGGGAAAGGGTGCATCTGCTTTTTTCTGGGTCCGAGTCATGCACTTCCAAGAAACCCAACTTTAGCATTATCTACCTCATTTTCGCCACAAGGAGAGACAGATATTTTTGAAAGCTGACTCTGAAGTAGTATCTGGCCTTTCGATTATGGCGGCCTTAAACTTGAAGAGGCGATTGACCATCCACAGCCATTAAATTGAGCCTTCCCCTAAAAATCGAGTGGCCGAGTTTCCCAAATCCTTACCTTTCCTTAGAATATTTCCATGAGGCTGTTTCTCTGGGACACAGACGGGAGCTTAAGGGGGCAGGAAAGGCTCCTTTCCCTGGGAGGAGAGTTAATCCCCTATCCGTTTTCCAGGCTCTTTGTAGAGGAGGAAAATTTCCCCGCTGTGGAAGAAAGCGCCCCGCAGCATCCGTTTCTATCTTTCTTGGGATCAGAGGATTACCACTTTCTCACTTACTTTCACCTCCGCAAGCTGCGCCAACCGTTCCGCCTGATCTTAATTGATCACCACCTGGACAATCAGAAAAGTGACGTCCCGCTTCTTTCCTGCGGAAACTGGATGAACTGGGCAATGGAGCTTCCCAATCTGGTTGAGGCGGTGATTTTCGGGCCGGAAGAGTTCGAGCGGCGCTCGGACAGGATTAGCGTTTTCCCTGATCCTGACCCGGGAAAAATTAAGCCTGGTGAAGCAGGAATTTACATCTCCATTGATAAGGACATTCTGGGCCAGGAAGAATTAGAACTGGGATGGGAGCAGGGGAGCTGGAAAGCGAGTGAGCTCATTCATTTCGTTTCCCGGTTGCGCTCCGCTTCCCCCGGGATAATTTCTGCTGACGTTTGCGGCGAGCCAATTTTAAATCCCTCAAATTTCTCCTTCTTCTGGGAAACCCAGTTTGAAAGAAGCGAGGAGATCAATTTGAAAATAGCCAATATTTTCCTAAATTTTGCTCACTGATGGAGCTTCTTTATTTTATGCTATACTTTTAACGCAAATTATCACAGGAGGGGATTATGAGAAAGCTAATAATTTTGATGGTGGTTTTAGCACTTATGGGCAGCGTCGCTGCCTGCGGCGGGGGAGCGCCCTCAACGTCTACTGCTTCTTCTCCTACTCCCACGCAGACCACAACTCCCGCAAAAACAATAATTGTAGGCACAGCGGCCGAGTATCCGCCCATGGAATACATTGAAAACGGCGAGATCGTGGGCTTTGACGTGGACCTGATCAAGGAAGTGGCACGCCTTGCGGGCTACAATGTGCAGATCCAGAACGTTCCCTGGGACGGCATTTTCGCTGCCCTGAAAGCTAACAAGATCGACGTCATTGCCTCCGCGGTGACCATCACTGAGGACAGGAAGAAAGAGATGCTTTTCGCGGGGCCATACCTTGAGGCCGGGCAGGGAATTGTCATTAAAAAGGACCGCACTGACATCAAGGGGCCTGATGACCTCAAAGGCAAAAAGGTGGGCGTGCAGAAGGCCACAACCGGCGACGAAGCGGCCTCCGCTATGGAGGGGGTAGAGGTGGTTCGCTATGAGGACATTCTTATGGCCTTCAAGGACCTGGAGATAGGCAGAATTGACGCCGTGATAAACGACGTACCTGTGAACGCCTATCAAATCAAAAAGTCCGGAGCCAACCTCATTCAGATCTCCAAGAAGTTCACCATTGAGGAGTATGGTTTCGTGGTGCGCCTGGGCGACAACGTTCTTCAGCAGGCGCTCTCTCAGGCTCTTCAGAAGTCAAAATCCATCAATTCTTACCAGAAGATCTATGATAAATGGTTTGGCGGCAGCTAATAACTAAACTATGACACAAAATCAGGAAGTGCTCCCCTTCCGGGGAGCACTTCCTTAATTTAGGAGGAGAAATGGATTTTCGCGTCGATCTCTTTTGGCAAATTTTGCCTCAGCTCTGGAAAGGAATGCGGATGTCCCTGCTTTTGACCTTCCTTGGTATGGCACTGGCTGTGGTAATCGGTCTCATCGTGGGAATTGCCCGCATTTCCAAAAACCCCTTCCTGACATGGCCCACGAACATATACGTGGAGGTGGTAAGAGGGACCCCGCTGATGCTGCAAATTCTGGTCATCTATTACGCTCTTCCTCACCTGGGACTCAATTTCGGACAGGTCACTTCTGGGTTCTTCGCCCTTGGCATTTGCTACGGGGCTTACCTCTCCGAGATTTTTCGCGCGGGCATTCAATCCATTGAGAGGGGGCAGGGGGAGGCAGCGCGTTCACTGGGGATGACCGGTGCCCAGGCCATGCTTTACATTATCCTCCCACAGGCTATCCGCCGTATTCTCCCCCCTCTAACTAACGAATTCGTGGCCATGCTCAAGGACTCCGCCCTGGTGGCGATAGTGGCCCTCTTTGAGCTTACCACCACAGCCAGGTACATCTCGAGCTCCTCTGGAAACGTCTTCACCCCCTATATAGGAGCAGCTCTGTTTTACCTGATTTTCACCATTCCCATTTCCCGGCTCGTGATAGTAATGGAGAAAAAGCTAAAGGCAGGACTATGACAGTCATCAAGGTAGAAAACCTGCACAAAAAATTCGGTAGCCTTCATGTACTCAAGGGAATAGACATGGAAGTGCGCGAGCGTGAGGTGATCGTGCTGATTGGGCCTTCCGGTTCGGGGAAAACCACCCTGCTCCGTTGCCTTAATAGGCTGGAGGAACCCACGAGCGGGAGAGTTTTCGTGCTCGGCCAGGAGGTTACCTCTTCAGCCACCAACATCAATAAAATACGCCAGCAGATGACCATGGTCTTTCAGCTCTTCTACCTATTTCCTCACCTCACTGCTCTGCAAAACATCACCCTGGCTCCGATAAAAGTCGCCAGAAAATCCCAAAAAGAAGCTGAGGAACTGGGTATGGAACTGCTGAAAAAGGTGGGACTGGAGGAAAAGGCCAATTCCTACCCCTCTCAGCTTTCAGGAGGGCAGCAACAGAGGGTAGCCATCGCGCGAGCACTGGCCATGCAGCCCAAGATCATGCTATTTGACGAGCCCACCTCCGCCTTGGATCCGGAATTCACCAGAGAGGTTCTGGATGTGATGAAGAGGCTGGTCTATGAGGGAATGACTATGATTGTTGCCTCTCACGAAATGGGCTTCGCTCGTGAAGTAGCGTCCCGCATCCTTTTTTTGGACGAGGGAGTGCTTATGGAGGAGGGAACCCCCCAGGAAATGTTCTCACACCCCAAAACCGAGCGTTGCCGCGCCTTTTTAAGCAAGATACTTTAAAGCGATGATTGAGCGCTTCACAAGTCACTCCCCAGATGAGACCCGTTCCATAGCCAGAGAAATAGCTCCAACCCTTAAAAAAGGTATGGTCATTGCTCTTTTCGGCGAGCTGGGGGCTGGAAAAACTGTTTTCGTACAGGGGCTGGCCCAAGGCCTGGGAATACCACGGAACTGGGCGAAGAGCCCATCCTTCACTTTGATAAGGGTTTTTCCCAGCAAACCGCCCTTTTACCATTTAGACCTTTACCGACTGGACAACCCTTTGAAGGAGGACCTGGGATGGGAGGAAATCTTCGAGACAGGGGTTGTCGCTTTAGAGTGGGCAGAAAAGTTGGAGGGACATTTGCCTGAAAATGCTATTCGTGTTTACTTAAAGATAACAGGTCCAAACGAAAGAGAGATCCGAATTGAGTACGGTGAAAATTCTGGCCATTAACACTTGTACCCCTCATGCAAGCGTGGCGCTCCTTGAGGAGGGAGTGGTACTTGAGGAGTGTCTCTGGCTTCAGGGAAATTCAAGGGGAGTGTTTAGGCAATACCAGAACCTGCTCGCCTACAACACAGAAAGGCTCCTGAAATCCTGCGAGATCTCCCTGAGCCAGATCGCCTGTTTGGCGGTGGCCGTTGGCCCCGGTTCTTTCACCGGACTGCGCTCGGGCGTTGCTTTTGCAAAGGGTTTGGCTCTGGCGAGCGAAATCCCCGTCGCGCCTGTGGGAACGCTGGAAGCGCTTGCCTGGCAAGCGGGGACAGGCACGTTTTGCCCCATAATGGATGCCCGTCGCGGGGAGCTTTACTGGGGGATCTATAAGGTCGATGAGCACGGGGTAAGCGAGGTTTTCCCCTGCTCTGTCAGCACTCCCTCTGACCTGGTCGATGCGCTACGAAAATACGAGGAGCTGACCCTGACCGGAGAGCCCCTGCGGGACAGGGACGCACTCCCACAGTCCCTTCGAGCTTTTCCAGTTTCCCTTCCCGTTACCTGGTGCCTCCGGGCTCAGGCCGTAGGGGAGCTGGGCGAAATGGATTTTCTTAAGGGAAAGACAAAAAAAGCAGAGGAAGTGCTTCCCCTATATCTCCGAGGATTTTAGAGTCTATTATAAGCCATGGACCCTGAGGTTTTGAGAAGAGCCAAGGACGGAGATGAGGATGCTTTTGAGCAGGTTGTTCGTGAGTATCAGAACCTCGTTTTTACCATTGCCCTGCGAATCCTGGCCAACCCTGACGATGCGCTGGATGCTGCTCAGGATGTTTTCCTTCGCGTCTGGAAGTCCTTGCGAAAGTTTGAGGAACGATCGGAATTCACTACCTGGCTGTACCGCATTACAGCCAACATATGTTTGGACTATATTAAAAGAAAAAAAAGAGAGAGGAAGGTGCCTTTAGTCTGGCCCGACGACCAGGAGGAACGCTTTCCAGAGATCGAGGTTTCCGTGGAAGAGGAACTGCGGAGGATGGAAATTAAAGACAGAGTGGAGGAAATCCTGGAGAAAATGAGTCCCATATATCGCTCTGTGCTGGTCTTGAGGGACATTTATGGGTTTTCCTACGAGGAGATTTCCCGGTTGCTCAGGATCTCCCTTCAGGCTACTAAAATTCGGATTTATCGAGCCCGCCTGGATTTCAAAAGTCGACTTCGTCAACTGGAAGGCGAGCCCCGCAAAGAGGGTGAGTGAAATGCGCTGTGAGGAAGCTACATCTTTAATGCCCGCCTACCTCGAGGGGGAGCTTTTGCCCGAAAAGCTTCTGGAGCTGGAGGAGCACGTTGCCACGTGTCCATTGTGTCTGAGAAAACTCGAGGAGCTTAAAAGGAACAGGGAGCTTTTGAAGGAGGAGGGGCAAAAGGTCTTCATAGCCCCGCGCGCTCTGTCAGATCGCGTGCTCGCGAGGGTTCGCAGGGAAAGAATTATCCTGAAAAGAAGGGCAAGAAGAATTAAAACAGGAATCATCGGCTTTCTTCTGGCATTGGGTGCTGCCTCCTGGGCAATTTTTTTCAGGCGCAGGAGAAAGCGGATTTAGCCTGAGCCTTGAGCTTCTGCTAGTTTCTTGTATCTAAACCTTCAGGTTTTGGATAATTTATGAAGGAGGTATGAGATATGGACAGACAACAAGTTCTGGAAAAGATAGCGCAAATTGTAAGGGAAAAGCTCAGCTACAAAGGTGACCTGAGTGAAGAGACCAGGTTTCTTGAGGATTTGAACGCGGATTCCCTTGACCTTTTGTCGGTCGTGATGGAGGTCGAGGACGCTTTCGGGATAAAGGTTCCAGACGAGGACCTTCCCCAGCTGAGATCCCTGGGGGACGCCCTGGAATACGTCCTGAAGAAAAAGCTCTAACGCGGAGGTAGATTGCGCCTCAGGCCAGGAGTGATTTTAATAGCCGCTTTTTCGGTCTTCCTCCTGGTCCTTTATGGGGGAAAGACCGCTTTAGTTTTTTTGCTTTTTCTTATTCTGCTCGCCCTCCTGGGCTTTGTCCTCACCTGGCGAGCCTTTCAAAAGCTTTGCCTGGAGCGAAAAGTAAAGCCGACCAGGGTTTCCTGCGGGGAGACAGCGCAAATCGAGCTGATCGTGGAAAATCGTAGCTCCATGCCCCTCGTATGGGTGGAAATCTGGGACGATTTTCAGCCCTACATGGTCCCTCAGGGTGGCGCTCCCCGTTTCGCCTTAAGCCTGAAGCCGCACGAGAAAAAGACTATCATCTACCGCGCTCTCCTCAACAAAAGGGGCGAGTACGCCCTGAGGCCCTTGATTGTGTCAGCGGGAGACCCCTGGGACCTCTGGCGCCGGGAAAAGGAATTCCCCGCGCCCGCAAGCTTGATTGTTTTCCCGCGTGTCCTGCCCATTTCCGAGATCAGGCTCCCCCTGAAGAAGCCCTTCGAAGGGAAAAGGTCGGGGATCAGGGCTTACGAGGACTACACCGCTATTTCTGGCCTGAGGGACTACCTTCCCATTGATCCCTTGAAGCGCATTCACTGGAAAGTAAGCGCCCATGCGGGCAAGATGCTCGTGAAAGAGTTCGAGTTCTCGGCTTCCACTACCCTGGCGGTCTGGTTGGACCTCGTTTCAACCGGTCACGGCAAGGAGTTTATGGAAATTTACGAGGAGTACGCCAGCATGATCGCGGCTTCAATCCTTTATCACGCCTCCGATGAGCACATCCCCGCACTGCTTCAGGTTTTTCCTTCTAAAAGGAAGGAGGCCTCTCTGGGAAAAGGGAAGGAGCACTTCCTGCGCCAGATGGAGGTCCTGGCAAGGGCCAGATCGAGGGAAGGTGACCTTTATGAGTGCATCCGGGAAGCGGCGCTTCGGCTTCCCTGGCAGTGCAACCTGGTGCTCATTTCCTCGGTTTTAAACAGGCAATTTATTTCCAAGCTTGTTGAGTTAAGGCTGCGTAGCCGTCATTTGTCCCTTTACCTTCTCTACGAAGGCTCATTCCTGCTTCCCGGGGAAAAACCCCGTTTGAGCTTCATGCTCGACCCCTTAGAGGTGTCCGAATTGCGCAAAATGTCCGGCATGCTTGAGGAGCAGAACATTCGCGTTCGCCTTGTGGGCGGCAACATGCCTCTGGAAACGGTGTCCTGAATGGAAGTGCCCAATCCCGTAAGATTTTTGAGGTTCCGCCCATGGCTTCCTCGAAGGACGGGTCAGAGATATACGGGCCAGGAGCCTTCCCGTATTATCCCTCCCTTTTTATACCTTGTGGCCTTCCTTTTGTTTTTGCAGTTTGGGGTGCACGCACTATTCTTGGGGCAGATGACTTCCTTCCCTCTTTTTTGGGGACTGTTTCTGGTGCTTTACTGCTCCCTCCTTTTTTCCTTCCTTCAGGTCTCGCTTAACAGGAACTTTCATGCCTGGCTCTGGGGAGCCCTGATCATCGTTTTTGTCCTGAAATTTCTCTTCTACCATGCTTACTCCTTTTCAGACAGCCTGTGGCTCAAGGAGCTGGGATCAGGGTTTAAGGACCTTTCTCAGTTAGGATGGGGCTTACTCTATGTCCAGCAGGTAATCCCGGTAGTCGCTGAAGAAACGAACGCTGCTGCCGCCCTGTTCTTCTCCCTTTCCTTGATTCTCTGGCTTCCCGCAGGGATAAGCATGGACAGGGCTCTGCGCTATCATTCCTGGGGCTGGCCAATTGTGCTTTCGCTTGCCATCCTGGTCTGGCTTGAGCCCACCCGGACTTTCTCTTTCTTTTTCCTCTTCGAGCTCATCTTAGGCGTTGCCCTCTTCCTTCTTTTGCTTACCAGAAAGCGGGAGGAGAGATGGCATCAGCTTCGCTTCAGGCACTCAAAAAGTGACCTGAGGCGGACCCTCCGGTGGTCCCTTTTGATTTTCCTTCCCCTTTTGATTTTCCTCATCCCGTGGGCTTGGGCGAGCATCACCAGCCTGTCGGTTTTCCTGCCTGCTTTCCCTTCCCTGGAAACTCCCTCCCCGTCCCTGCCCCCGGCTTTTCCCGAAAGCCCCTCTCCTGTGAGCGCTTTTCCTTATATTTCTCTTCCCCCGTTTGCTCTTCCGGGCTGGGTTGAGGTCCTGGGAGGTTTGTCCTCCTACATTGCTGTTATTTTGCTCTTCCTGATTTGTGTTTTCCTCTATTTCAGGTTTGGGAAATCCGAATCATTGGCCTTCTTTCTTGGCTTCCTGGTCCTTTTGGTTCTGGCCCTCTGGCTTCTTCCCCCCTACCTGGGGCCAATAATGACCCGGTTCTTCTTTTACCTGAAGCAGGCGGCCGATTATGTGCTTGCTGCTCTGGGGCTAAAGAGGCCTTCAGGTGGTGGTCCCGGCCCGGAAGTTCCTTCAGGTCAGGGAAGTCCTGGAGAGGTGGGTTTCCTTACTTTCATTCGCTCTGTTTTCTCGTTCTTTTCTCAGACAAGCGCGATCCTGATCACGGTGGCAGTCGTGTTCCTCGCCGTTACCCTCTTTTTTGTCCTGAGGTTTGGATTGCGCAAGTGGAAGGGCAGGGCAAGCGGCGGATTAAATTCCGTAAAAAGAGCCGGGCTCCAGGAGAAAATCTTCCTTTCCCCTCTCTCCTTTTACTTCAAATTACTGGATTTCCTTGAGGCCAAGGGCATTAAACGCCACCAGAGCGAGACACCCTATGAATTTGCCAGGCGTACTGTTTTTCAGGCCCCTTTCGTGGAAGCGCAAGTTAGCGATTTAACCAAGGCCTTCATTGAGGCCAGATACGCTCAGTTTCCCATTTCTCCCCAGAAATCCATTGAGCTTGAGCGGGAGCTGGCAGAGATACAGAGGAAGTTTAAGGAACAGGAGGTCGAGGAAAACCACAAGGGAAACGACTCTTAAAAGTGTAAGTAAAGATCCGCTGGAGACACTATGCAAGTTCCGAAGCCTGATACTTGCTGCTGAGTGCGCTTGCCTTCTTCACGACATGGGCAAGCTTTCCTCTCACTTCATTCGTGCCAAGTCCTCCGATTTCAAGGAGACGGATCGCCACGCAGGGATCCTGGAATGGCCAGATGAGCCTATTCCGGAAAACGCTCTGGACTTTCTTCAGATACCAGTTACCGCTTTCTGGCCCAAGCGCTCGGGCGCTCCTCCTAAGTTCCTCAAGGGCGTTCTCCTCTCCCAATTTCTTGCCGCACACCACGGTTACGAGAGGCAGAACAACTCCACGGAGATGGTGGAGTTCCTGAAGTTTCTTCAGGCCTGCGACCGAAAAAGTTCTGCCGAGGATAAGGCCAACCCCTCCGATCAGGCCAAACAGCCTTACCTGAAGACCTACAGGTGCACAGTTTTTGGACAGGAGGAACTCCTTGACCCTCAGAAGCTCGACGAGCTGAGGAGGGAGCTGTGGCAGAAGCTCTCCGGGATTCCGCTTTTAAGGCCCATTTATGCCCGGAGGAGGCTCCTCCCGCTTCTGGAACATTATTTTTCCTCCGGCCTTGCGGAGACGCGCCGTTCAGCTAACGATTTGAACCTTTATCACCATTCCTATTCCGTGGCCACTTACTTCAAAATAGGCCTGGTATCGTATCTTCTGGGAGAAAGGCTGCCCCAGGATATGGAGGAGATCGAGCAGGCAATTTTGACAGTGGAAATTGAAGGGGAGCCGAGCGCTTTAGACCTGAAAAAGCTGCGTTACCTCCTTGAGGAAAGGTACCCTTTAGGCAACTACTTTTTTCAGGATTACAACAGGTACTTTTTCCTCGTTGCTCCCCTCTCAATTCAGCTTAAGGAAAAGCTCAAGAAAGTCGCGAACGAAAAATTAGGCAGGCGTACCAGATGGGAATACTTCCTTATTTCTGAGGAGGGCTGGAGGCTCCCTCTTTCCCGGCCAAAATTAACTGTTCCCCAGGGACAAGCGGGGATCGCACTGGGGCTTGGGGATTTCATCAGGAACGACTACTTTGATACGATCTTTTCCAAGACTCTGGAGCACATCGAGGAAAAACTTAATTTCCCGGAACTGGTGAAACGCACGAAGCAAATTCTGGACCTGACGCGCTTCGAAAAAGCGGAAGAGCTGAGATCGGATATCAGGAGTCTATCCCGGCACCTTCAGAACCTGGAAAAGGGGCTTCGGCTGGGAAGGCTCACTCCTCTCAAGCAGAAGGAGTACCTGGTCAAGAGAAAGAAGCTCAATCTGATGAAAAGGGAACTGACGCTCCTGCGCAAAGGTGAAAATTTGAAAAGAAGCTTCTCGGACCAGGAGGAGTGGGAAAACTTCCGGCAGAGGATGCTTCTTTTTGTGGATCGAGTTTTTTCCTGGCTCCATCCCCCCGACCCCGTTCAGATCGCTCGCTCCTGGGAATCGGGTGACAGGCCAGCCCTGATCGCCCTGCGCTACATACTACGCAAAGGGCCCTCGTTTTCCCGGCTCCTGGCAATGACGGAGGAGTGCCAGAAATTCATGAATAGCCTGTCTCAAGCTCTGGGAAAGCCCTTGAACCTTTCTCCCACCTTTGCTACTTTCAGGGCCGACCCGGAAAAGCTAAAAAGGGAGGCCCGGGTCACATACTGGAGGATTTTTGGCAAAATGGAAGGGCGCCTTCCCATAATCTGCCTTCCCCCGGGAAAGTACGGAAAAAGTCTCTTTGAGACTCAGATCTGGGAACTGGAAAAGGTCCGGAGAGAATACGGGACCCTTAAGCTCCTATTCAAAAACGGTGAAAGCTGGGAAATTTCCCTGAAGCTGGGAAATGGAGAGGAAGACCACTACTTTTTGTATTACATTATCCGGAACCCCTACAGGAGACAGGGGAAAAGAGGCCTCCATTTGCCCAGGGGAGTGCTCGTTCCAGCTCAGCGCCTGAAAGGTGGCGACCTGGTGGAAGTTCTGGCTCCAGTAGAGCAGGATTTGCTATAATATAACTTGACCTTTGGGGCAGGGTGAAATCCCCGACCGGTGGTAAAGCCCACGAGCGCCAAGCGCAGACCCGGTGAAATTCCGGGGCCGACGGTGAAAGTCCGGATGAGAAAAGGTCTTTTTATTTCGCCCCAGGGGAATTTTATCTTCTGGAGGTTTTGTATGGAAGAAAAGAAAGTTAGCTTTTCCGACGCACCCTTAATCAGTGTCGGAACCATCGCCCGTGTGGGCATTTTTTCCGCTCTGGGAGTAATCCTGGGTTACATTTCACTTTTTGTCCCCATATTAGGGCAACAGGTGAAACTAGATTTCTCCCACCTGGGAACGATGTTTGCAGCGGTCTTCCTTGGCCCCTTCGCCGGCGCTATCACGGGGGGGATAGTGGGTATCCCGCCTTCCCTGCAGTTCGGGAACTACCTGATTGCCCCCATTAAGCTCCTGACTGGCCTGATCGTGGGACTGGTGATAAAGAAGGTTAAAATCCCCTCACTGGCCATTGTGATGGGATTTATCCCGGAATCCCTCCTCACCTACCTGACATTGGGAGTATGGGGAATCCCTTACCAGTTGCCACTTCCGGTGGTCTACACGATCCTGGTCAAGGGCGCGTGTGAGATTGCGATTATCGCCGCCTTTGTGGAAATCCTTTATCGTTCCTCAGCCTTAAAAAGCTTCCTCGGAGGAAATAGGGTGTGAAGGATGGTTCCCCTTTAAAAATTTGCGGCCGGGTGACTTCCGGCCTGGGAAAAGGACGGGTCTTTCTTTCCCTTGAGCCCTACAGGAAAGGGCTGGAAAAGCTGATCGGTCAGGAAGTTTACCCCGGTACTTTGAATTTAAAAGTTGCTCTCGAGGAATGGCGCAGGCTCTATGAGAGTGCTTCCTTCTTGATCCCCTCCTTTGTTTTGGAGGAGAGACGCTATGGGACAGTGAAGGCTGTTCCCGTGGAACTGAACGGGGGCGTTCCGGGGGCGGTGCTCTTTCCTGAAAAGGGTCTCCGCCCCGCACTCGTAGAAATCGCTTCCCCCCTCTCTTTGAGGGACTTCTTCTCCTTGCGAGATGGCGACCGCTTCTGCTTCAGGGTAGCTTGAGGGGCTATAAAAAGATTTTCCCTAAATACAGGCCTAATCCTTCTCCCCGTATAGAATCAAGGTTTCCTTGATCTGCCTTAATATCTCCATAAAGGGAGGTGGAGGCAAAAGATCGAGCATGGGGCCCACGTTGGGCTCAAAGCCGAGGATACTTTCTTCGTAGGGAAGATAAAAGACCTCTTCAAAAAGCTTCAGCGAGTCCCCGAACAATTGCTTGACCCTTTCTCTATCCCTTTTATCCTTCACCCTATTGATCAAAAGGTGAAGCCAGGGAATTCCAAGCTGTTTTGCCAGTTCTCCCGCCTTTTTCGCAACCTGAACGGAATTGAATGTGGGATCACTGACCAGAAGAGCTTGCGTGAACCCCTTGGCCAGTGCTCTTCCAAAGTGCTCCACCCCCGCCTGGGTGTCCATGATAATTATTTCTCCATCCCTCAAATTGACGTACCTTACCACAGATTCTAAGAGCGCATTTTCAGGACATAGGCACCCAGCCGCCGCCTGGATTACAGTGCCCATTACCAGGATGTTCACGTTATCGGGGCCTTTAATTCCAAACCTCTCCACGACATCGGTGACATCAGGATTTAACCGGAACATAAGCCCCCACCCCTCTCCCGGCCTTACCCCGACCTTTTCCTCAATGTAATCCAGGTTTATGTTCAGGGGAATGACTTTTTCTGCCTCGGTCTCGGGGATGCCGAGGGCAAAAGGGAGGTTCATTTGTGGGTCCTCATCCACTGCCAGGACCCGGTACCCATCTCTGGAAAATAGCCTTGCAAGAAGCGCAGTAATTGTGGTTTTGCCGGCGCCGCCTTTCCCTGCAACGACTACCCGGAATTCCCCCTCTTTTTCCTTTCTGGTTTTTTCGGCAATTGCCCTGGCTGTTGCCTGGAGCCGTTTCCTGCTCTCACGGATATCTTTGTCCATTCCCAAACTCAATCCCTTTCAAAGCGAGTATTTCTTTCTTGGAGAAAAGTTTTCTTCTGCAGTCGGGGCAAATATTCTTTAACTTTTCCTCCAGGTCCGGATCCATTTTTTGATAAGCAAACATGGTCAGGGGTTCAGGGGCAAAATACTTTCCACAAACCATACATTGCTTTAGCGGTACCTCCGTTTTGCTCCAGGAGACCATTACGCGCTTGTCCTGGATATCTTCGAACTTTATAGCTCCCGTGGGGCAGACCTTAGTGCAAGCATTGCAACCAATGCAATCCAAAGATGCCTCCAGGTAGGGCGTGTTTATCTTAGTGTTGATCCCCCTTCCGATATAATTAATTGCACCTATCCCCAGGGCTTCGTTACACGCTCTTGCGCAAAGACCGCAAAGGATGCATTTATTTCCCAAGGGATCCATGGGGTCAACTTTCCTGACAAAGCGCGTACTGGTCACGCCGTACTTAAGAGCCATTTCTTCAATAACTTCGGACCCCGGGGCTTGAGCAAGGTAAAGTTCAAAAATGACGTCCCTGTATTTCTTAATCTCTTCTGTGTCTGTGATGACCTCTAAACCATTTGCGACTTTTAACGTGCAGGAAGTTGTCATTCCCGGCTGATAAGGGCCGGCCACAACCTCCACCATACACAGCCTGCAGGCTCCATAAGGTTCGAACGCTTCATTAAAGCAAAGTGCAGGAATGTCTATGCCTTCCCTTGTGGCGACCGCTAAAACGAATTCTCCTTCTTGCGCCCTGTATTCGTTCCCGTTGATTTTTACCCTGATCCCGTTTTTCATCGCTCGCTCTCCTTGATATCACAGCGCAGGCAACGGCGCGCTTCTTTGACAGCTTCCTCTAAAGACAGAGTGGACTCCGTCTCTTTAAAGTTTCCTCTACGCTCTGAGATTAATAATTTTTTAGGCTCCGCTCTCTTCTGGGTGGCTAACTCCTCCAGTTCCTCTGAAGAAAAAATCAAGGGAGGGACGTTTTCGGTGGGGAAAGCCACTTCGTATTCTCTCTGAAGAGGCTCCCCGCTTAAATATCTATCTATGGACTCTGCGGCGGTTTTTCCTGAAGCTGCCGCCTCCACGACCGTTGCTGGCCCGGAGACAATGTCTCCGGCAGCAAAAACGCCCCTCATAGCGGTTTCCAATGTATCGGGATTCACCATGAGCGTATTCCCGTATACCTTTAATTGCTCAGCCCCTTCGAGGAAGACATTATCTATTCTTTGCCCAACGGCCGCTATAAGGGTGTCTGCGGGAATAATAAAGTTTGATCCCTCAACAGGTATTGGCCGCCGACGTCCCGTTTCATCTATTTTCCCAAGCTTCATTCGAAGGCACTCCAGCCCTGAAATCCTTCCATTTTCCTCAACGATGCGGATCGGCTCTACCAGGAATTGGATTTTAATACCTTCCAGAGAGGCTTCCTCTACCTCTGATTGAATGGCGGGCATTTCTAAGCGAGTGCGGCGGTAAAGAATCTGGATATTTGCATTCGGGTTTATTCTCCATGCAGTGCGGGCAGCGTCTATAGCAGTATTTCCTCCTCCAACTATTATGATGTCCTTTCCAGGGTAGACCTTCTCCCCCGTGTTTGCTTTCCTCAAGAATTCTAATCCATCTATAACGCCACCGGCACTTTCCCCAGGGATATTTAACCCGACACCCTTATGAAGTCCCACTGCAATGAGAATGGCATCAAATCCCTGCTCGAATAAACCGGAAAGAGTAATATTCTTCCCAACGGTGACGTTTGTCTGAATATCCACGCCTAGGCTGGTTATTCTTTCAATTTCCTCATCAAGAACTTCCCTGGGCAACCTGTAGGCTGGAATCCCCGCCCTTAGCATGCCTCCAGGAGAAGATGAAGACTCAAAAATAGTGACACTGTAGCCCTTAATCGCCAAGAAGTATGCCGCGCTCAATCCGGCCGGGCCGGAGCCGATTACCGCCACTTTGTCCTCCTTTTTCTCACTGATTACAATCTCGGGAGGGGGAACATAATCGGCCACAAATTTCTTCAAGGCACGGATGGACACAGGCTCAACTGTTTCTCCCAGGCGACAGCGTCTCTCACAGGGATGATCGCAAACCCTTGCCAGAATACGAGGGAAGGGATTTGTCCTCAATATTACCTCTAACGCTTTATCAAAATCTTTTTGGGCAATATATGACACGTAAGAAGGAGCATCCTGACCGAGTGGGCACACATGCTGGCAAGGGGCATAAACAATTCCTTCGCAGACGGCCGCAGAGCACCTTTTGTATTTGATGTGTTCCAGATACTCGTCTTTAAAATATTTCAAAGTCGTAAGCACAGGGTTGGGCGCAGTCTGGCCTAAACCACACAAGGAAGTCTGCTTCACGGTTTCTGCTAATTCCTCGAGGGGGTGAATATCTTCCATTTTTCCCTCACCGCTGGCAATGCCCCTGAGAATTTCCTGCATAAAGTTCAGCCCTTCCCTGCATGGGACGCATTTTCCGCAGGATTCTTCGGAAGTGAATTCAATAAAGAATTTTGCCGTATCCACCATACACGTGTTTTCGTCCATCACCACGATTCCGCCGGATCCCATAATGGAACCGATCTCCTTGAGCTTTTCGTAGTCCACGGGAGTATCGAACAAGCTTGCGGGAATGCACCCGCCAGATGGGCCTCCTGTCTGCAGGGCCTTAATTTTTTTGCCTCCAGCGCCACCGTTTCCTATCTCATAGACAATTTGACTCAAAGGCGTTCCCAGAGGTACTTCCACCAGCCCCACGTTGTCCACCTTGCCCACCAGAGAAAAAACTTTGGTTCCCGTGTTTCCTTTTGTTCCAATCTGAGCGAACCAGCCCCCATCCTTGGCCATAATTACCGGAACGTTGCACCAGGTCTCCACATTGTTGATATTGGTGGGCATACCCCAGAGCCCTTTTTCCGCAGGAAATGGTGGTCTGGGGCGGGGCCTACCCGGTTTTCCTTCCACGGAGAAAATTAGAGCTGTTTCTTCCCCGCACACGAAAGCCCCGGCGCCTTTTGCCAGCGTGATGTGAAAGCTGAAATCTGTGCCGAAGATGCGATCCCCCAGAAGACCGCATTCCTCAGCCTGCCGAATAGCTAACTGCAGCCTCTCTATGGCTTTGGGGTATTCGGCTCTGACATATATGACGCCTTCGTCGGAACCGATGGTGTAGGCACCGATCAGCATTCCTTCAATCAGCATATGGGGGTCGCTTTCCATCTCGTTCCTATTCATATAGGCACCAGGGTCGCCCTCGTCGGCGTTGCAGATGATATATTTTTTGGGCCCCGTCTCGGCCTTGGTGATACCCCATTTTAAACCCGTGGGAAAGCCTGCCCCGCCTCTTCCGCGAAGCCCTGATTTTTTCACTTCCTCGATAATCTCCTCCGGGCTCATCCCCTTGACCGCTTTGTACAAAGCGGAATATCCACCGACGGCAATATATTCCTCTATATCCTCGGGGTTGATCAGGCCGCAATTTCTTAGGACCACTTTTTTCTGGTACTGGAAAAATGGTATTTCGGAATACCGGGAAATGTTTTCAAAGCCTGCCCCGTAAGTTAATCTGGAAGTTAGGTGGTCCCACTCCTCGATCCTGCAGAGAGCTTTTTCCTCGGGAACACCCCCCTTGGATAATACTTCCACAATATAGTCCGCATCTGCTTCCGAGACTCTATGGAGAAGCAGAAGCGGCTTGCCGGGGAGGGAGATGTTTACCAGCGGTTCCTCTTTACAGTATCCAATGCAGCCTACTTTGGTGAGATAAGCATCCAGGCCTTTTCTTTGCAAGGAATCCTGCAGGGCCTCAAATACTTTGTCTCCTCCAGCTGCGATGCCGCAGGTAGCAAGCCCCACCGCAATGCGAGGCTTGCCGGGGAAAATCTTTCTGAGGCCTTCCTCTTTAACTTGATTTAGGTCGTCCAAATTGTAAATTTTCATTTGCCCCTCCAGCCGTAGCGCTTCAAAATCGGGGAAAGTTTCTCGGGAGTGTTGTAGCCATAGACTTTCCCGTCGATTCTGATTACCGGAGCCATACTGCAGGCACCAAAGCACCGCGCTGTGTTCAGGGTGAACATCAGGTCCTCTGTGGTGAGCGAGAATTTTCCGTCGAGAGTTGTTTCCCGGGGCTTAATGCTGAGCAGATCTTCCAGGACCTTGAGAATCCGGGAGGCGCCCCTTACGTGGCAAGCAGTTCCCTGACAAACGGTTATGATGTGTTCGCCTACAGGTCGAAGCTCGAAAAAGGAGTAAAAAGTAGCCAGGCTATAAAGCTGGGAAATAGGAACCCCGATTTGCTTAGACAAATATATCAGGGCTTGCTTTGGAAGGTAGCCTTCTTCTTTTTGAATTTCCTCCAGGATGCTCAGGAGCTTTCCAGACGCCACGCTGTATTGAGAAATAATTTCATCAATTTTCTCCTGCTCCATGTTGCCTCCTATGTTTTAGGGGGCGCTAAGGCCCCCCAGATATGTTTAAAGACGGCTGGATTGCTCTAAATCCCTAAAGCTTTCCTCTTTCTTTGAATTTCTGCCTCGATAAGATCGGCAGCCTTTAAGGGATCCGGCTCCACTGCAAAGACGGCGTTCACTACACCTTTGAGCTTGTTTGCCAGAAGATCCACCACATTGGTGCTGCCAAATATTTTGGGAGGAATACCGAGGACCACGCTCACTCCAGATGCCACGAAATAGGAGCCAATGGAAATGGCTTTCTGGGAGTACCATTCGGGGGCGGCGCCCACCACAGGAAGGTCCTCAATTCCTACTCCTATTTCCTTAGCGATGTTGGAAACCAGATTAAGAATTCTTGAGCAGTCGACGCAGGAGCCCATGTGGAGGACAGGCGGAATTCCCAGTGCCTTGCAGATGGGCTTTAGCCCTTCTCCTGCCAGGTCAGCAGCCTCAGGAAGCAGTAACCCGGCTTTTCCGCAGGCGTAGGCGGCACAGCCCGTTTCCACAACGAGAATATCCCTTTTAATTAGCTCTTTCACTAGCGTAACATGGCCGTAGTCCATCTTAATTTTGGGGTTGTTGCATCCCACCACGCCCGCTGCTCCCTTAATCTTCCCGGAGACGATAGCATCTATTAATGGCTTATAGCTTCCTCCCAAGGCCTTTCTGATGGACTCTTCGGAGAAGCCAGCCATCATCTTAATGGGTTTATCCGGGATTTTTACCCGGTCCGGATTTCTATTAGGGAAATTTTCTATAGCAAGTTTTATGATTTCCTTCGCCGTATCCAGGGCGGACTCGGGCTTGAACTGCTTGTAAATTGCGCCCGGCACCACGGCTTTCTCGCTCGTGCAAACCACTTTAGTGTGGTAACAACTGGCCGTGGAGGTGATAGAAGGGAAGATGCACTGATAGTCGATGATCATGGCCTCAACTGCTCCAGTAGCAATCGCTAACTCCTGGTCCAGTAAACTTCCGGCGACTGGTATGCCGTGCCTCATTAAAAGCTCATTACCGGTACAACACATGCCCACGATGTTGATACCGCTGGCTCCCTTTTGAGCGGCCAGATTTACCAGTTCTGGATCCTCTGAGGCTTTGAGGATCATTTCGGAGAGGATGGGGTTGTGCCCGTGAGTCACTATATTGACTTTATCCTTGGCGAGCACGCCTAAGTTCACCCAGGAGCTCGTGGGGGTGGGGGTGCCAAAGAGGATATCGGAAACAAAAGTGGCCATCATGGATCCGCCCCAGCCGTCAGCCAGGGAAGCCCTTAAAGCATGAAGCAATATGTTCAGATAGTCAGCGCCCACGCCCATGTGGATTCGGTGGTCGGCCTCCACGATCTCCCGATCCACGCTCCTCGGCATGATACCAAGCTTTTTCCACATTTCCCTGGTCTTTTCGGGTGGTCTCTCAGTAAACTGGATCCGGTTTTTGATAGTGCCGAATTCTTCTAACATAGCCAAAGCCAGTTCTTTAGCGATTTCTTCCTTATTTTTCTCTTTGACTTCAATGCCGTACTCTTCGGCAATCGCTTTAAGCTTCTCCTCGTCGGTAATCTTGTATCCCTGCCCTTTGCCTTCCGCCGTTTCCAGGAGGACCTCTATTACCTCTCTTCCGTGGTCCGAGTGCGCTGCGGCCCCAACCGCCAGATCATCCAGGAGGTTTCTGGCAACGATTAAGTCCGCCGTGGCACCACAGACACCGCGTGTGGGCCCCTCTGAGAAAGGATCAATCCTGCAAGGTCCCATGGCGCACCTATTGCAGCACACTCCAAGCTGCCCGAACCCGCACTGAGGTTGCTGCTTCTCCAGCCTTTCCCAGGCAGTCTCCACGCCCTCGGAAATTGCCTTTTCGATGATCTCCTGGTCTGTTTTATTAAGAGCTCTCTTTTCGGCCTCTTTTTTTAAAAATAGTGGATCGTTATACATTGCCCTCCTCCTTTCTAATCTTCCTTAAATGGCCCCTCACTGGCTAATTTTTCCAGGACATTTCTGAAAACCTTGACGTTTTCAGGAATTTTAGGGACTTCCACTTCTGCCCCCTGGGATTTTATCATTCTAATGGTGAAGTCCTTTCTGCTTACGCGAATCAGGTTGTTTATATCCCCGAACTCCAGAGCTCCCGTCTTGCAAGCTTCCACGCAAGCAGGAATTCTTTCTTCTAACTGCCTTTCCAGGCAGTTATCACACTTAGCATTGACCTCCCTTTTGAGCCTCACCTGATAAACTTCTTTGAACTGGATAACCCCAAAGGGACATGCCATAGCGCAGGCCGCACAGCTGATGCACTTGTTGTAATTGACCACTACTGAACCTGTCCCTTCATCTCTCTCCAGAGCGTTTGTGGGACACACCTGCATGCAGGGAGCTGGGTCGCAGTGTCTGCAGCGATTAGGAAAGGTCAAAAAATTAATGCCCACTTCCACACGGATGCGCGGTTCCGACAAAGGGACTTCCTTTAGCATTGTGAACAGCTCCTTGCTCTGGGAGTGTTCAAGGGCACATGCTACCTCGCAGTGTCTGCAGCCGATACACCGCTCAGGTCTGACCAGTACACTTTTCAAAGCCTGACCCCCTTTCTTTCCACAGAAGGTAAATATTACCATTTTTGATAATAGCACTCCCTCTCCCCGAAGAGGAGATTTGAAGAGAAAATTTTTTTGTTATTTATGAAAAGCCATAAGAGAAGATTTTGTGGTGAAAGCAAGCTTCTCCATTTTTCTTTTTGCTTTTTTTCCGCAAGCCGAGATTTAGGCTCTCAGATTACGGAATTGCCTCGTACTATCACAGGCCCAATAAGACCAAAAAGCATGATAACCATTTCCAGGCTTATTAGACCCGCATTTAGGGAAATTCATTTCCTGAGGAGATCGATCGGCTGCTCGTACATGAAATCTCAAAGTTGAGTATCACCAACTTGAGGGAGGACACCCCCTCCTCGAGGATTAGAAAATGTCATTTTTGTACAGCCTGCTTTTGGGAACTTATGCCGTCTCTTCTATGGATGAAGTCCAGCTTGGGATGAATAAGGTTTTCGAGCTTTTACTGGTTTTGGAAGGAAGACTATTTGAGAAGGAAGAAAACCTCTCCGGTAGCAAGCAGTAGATGCTGGCCATCTCCCTGGGCCTGTAAGCTATTTTTTCTTTGCCTCCTCAGCGGAGGTAAGCTTCAGGACGGCCAGGTCCATTCCTAACTTTTCCGCTTCTGGATTAATGCGAAGCCCAAAAGCGATGTTTGTCAGGAAGAAGATGAGCAAGCCCAGGCCGAGTCCCAGGATCGTGGCAATCGATGTGCCGATGATCTGGGAGAGGATATTTACCCCGCCCAGTCCGCCCAGGAAAAAGTAACCGCCGATTCCTGCGGCTATCCCTCCCCAGGCTCCCACCAGTCCGTGAAGGGGCCAGGAGCCGCAGGAATCGTCCAGGTGCAGCTTGAGGACCGCCCAGCGGTTGGCAAAAAGATAAATTACTCCCCCGGTGAAGCCCACCACGAGGGAAACGATGGGATGATAAACATCGCATCCGGCAAGTACCGCAATGGCTCCTGCCAGCACGGCTCCCTGGCGAATGTGCCACTCCTCCTTCAAGAGGACGAACTGAGATAAGGCGCCACCTACGATTCCCAGAAGGACATTTAAGGGAGCAAGGGCCGTAGCCTTGCTCATATCTCCAGAGAAGCGGGCAAACACAATTCCAATTAAGGTTAGAGCCGTGAGCCAGTTGCCTGAAGCCGTCAGAAGCGGAGAGGAAGGGGGGAATTCCTGAACTTTGCCCTTGAGATACCTTTCCGCTCTCGGCCCTAAAACGAGCAGGCCTCCCAGGGCGGCAAAGCCGGCCAAAAGGTTAATGATTACTGAGCCGCCAAAATCGTGGAAAGCGGACAAGCCGAGCCAGTCCTTGAGGAGGCCAGTCCGGCCGTTGAGCCAGACCAGGTTGCCCCAGACTGTTCCTTCCAATAATGGATAAATCAGGGCTACAAGAATCGTGCTGGCAATGACCTGCCCCTTGAGGGTGGCTCTTTCCGCCAGGGAACCGCTGATGATGGCAGGAATCAGGCAGGCTACCGAGGAGAGGAAGAAGAAGCGCAGGGCCTGATAACCCTGATCGGCGTTAAGCGCCTCCCCGAAGACAAAAAAGTGATAGCCGTAGGAGATGGTGAAGCCCACCAGAAAATAGCCCAAAACCGCGAAAAGCCAGGAAAGGGGGAAGAGAGAGAAAGCCGTAGTGCTGTTTTTCTTGCGCACCATTCCCGCCTGTTTCATAAACAGGCCAAACGTGGCCATTAAGGCTAAGATGCCGCCAGATAACAGAAAAAAAGTGTTGATATCCACTATTTGCACCTCCAACGATATTTTGCTTGCCCTTCTGGATTTTATCTAAAGACTCAGGATTCGGGCAATAATTTGCGGGATTAAAAGAAAATGGAGGAGAACTTTCCTAATGCGAGCAAAATTCCCAGAGCCATAAAAAGAAAGCCGGAGAAGATTTGAAGAGCGCGCAGGAGACGTCCTCTGGAAGAAATATACTTTGCTGCTCCGGAAAAGAAGAAGGCAATTAAAAGGAAGGGGAGGGAGAAGCCCAGGGAGTAAACCAGGAGTAGAAAACCGCCTAAAAGGGGGACTCCTGATGAGGCAGCCAGCGCCAGAATGGAAGCGAGAACTGGTCCCGAGCAGGGAGTCCAGGTCAGGGAAAAAGCTAGGCCCAAAATTAGACCAGAAAGGAGCGGGGAGACGCGAGCGCTTCTGCCTAAGGTCAGCCCTCTTTCCTTGTACAGCCAGGGTAGGGGGATCAGGCCGGAAAGAAGCAGCCCTAAAAGAAAGATGAGCACGCCGAAGACAATCTCCAACTCTCTCTTGAACTTAAATAGGAGGAATCCCAAAGTCCCGGCCAAGAACCCCTCCACGAAAAGCACGAAAGAGAGGCTCAAGACAAAAATCAGAATCCCCAGAAGGAAGCGCCACCTACCGGACCTGTCCACAGCCTGAGAAGAGCTCCCTCCCAGATAGGCCAGATAGACGGGAAGGAGGGGGATCACGCAGGGGCTGAAGAAGGAAAGGACGCCGGCCCCGAAGGCGACCAGGAAATTGGCCTGTCCCATCAGGGCAAATAGGAGGAGAGGGCTTCTCTGGTGGTGCTGCCCTGAATCTTGGCGATGATCTCGCCCTTGCTGTTGATGATGAAGGTGGTGGGGACAACCGAAATCTGGTAAAGATCAGAAATAGATTTTCCCTGCTCGGAATCAAGAACGATGGGGTAGCGGATAGGCCTGCTCCTTAGAAACTCCTCCACTTCCTGGCGGGATTCCTGGATCTCCACGCTCAGAAAAGCCACGCTATCCTTGTTTTCCTCATAAAAGCTGTTCAATTCAGGGATCTCGTCCCTGCAGGGGCCGCACCAGGTGGCCCAGAAGTTGAGGAACAGGGTTTTCCCCGCAAAAGAGTTCAAAGAGACCGTTTCCCCCGTCATCAGAGTGGCGGTAAAGTCCGGTGCCACAGGGGTGTTGGTCTGCTCTGGCCTGGGGGATTGTAAATCCGGGGACTTGGAGCCGCTGCTCTGAGAGCAAGCGCTGACCGAAAAGGCGGAAAGCAATAATAATGCGAAAATTATTAGAAATTTTTTCTGTCTCATGCTTATTTTTTACGAGACTGAGGAGGCGGTGTCAAACGTTGGTAGAAAACTGTGAATATTCACCTGTGGACATTGTGGAAAAAAATGTGGATATTTGTTCGCTATCTTTTTCGCCTGAAATATTTTTTAAGAACGATGCTTTCTAAAAGGCGCACGAACTTGGTGGTGAAGAAGTCAGTTTTTTTTGAAAGGGGGGAGACGAGCACAGTAAAGGCACCGCAAAGATTTCCCCCCACGACATCTGTAAAAATCTGGTCTCCGACTACGGCCAGAGCTTTGAGGGGAAGTTTCAATTTCCTGGATGCTCGAACAAAAGCCACGGGGAGAGGCTTCATGGCATTGGCAATGTGGTCCAGACCCAGTTCCTGTGCGAATTTTCTGGTTCTGCCGCTTCTACTGTTTGAAATCACCACCAGATCTATTCCTTGAGCTTTTATATCCTGAACCCATTTCCTGATGCCTTCTGGGACCTGAAAAGCATCCCTGGGAGCCAGAGTGTTGTCCAAATCAACGATAATTCCCTTTATGCCCTTTTCTTTTAAGAAATCCGGGCCCAGGTCTTCCACCTTCTCTATGTAAATTTTGGGAAAGAAAATTGCTACAGTCTTACCTCCTGGAAGAAAATTTGAAAATTTTGGGCCAGATCCTCCAGCACCTCCAGAAGCTCAGGCTTAAAGGTAGAATTTGAGGAAAGCACCATCTCGATTCCGGTTGTGACTTTACTGGTGGCAAGGATGGAAACGAGGCCCTCGTAGCCTTCAAGAATCGACTGGATGAGGTTTTCCTTTTCTTTGGACGCTCGGATGATATATTGAATCTCCTCTGGGGGCTTCATCCTCTAATCCTGGAGACAATCAAGTCCACCGCCACCTGATTCAGGCCTCCCTCCGGGATGATCAGGTCCGCATAGCGCTTGGTGGGTTCCACAAACTGCAGGTGCATGGGTCTGACCACCTCCAGGTACTGCTGAACTACCGAATCCAGCGTCCTTCCCCTCTCCATCACGTCCCTCAAAAGCCTTCTGATGAAGCGCACATCGGGGTCGGTGTCCACGAAAAGCTTGATGTCCAGAAGCGCTCTTAGGTGGGGTTCAGATAGAATCAGGATTCCCTCCACGATGATCACCGGGGCTGGCTCCACGCGCACGGTCTGATCTGTGCGCTCATAAGTGATGAAGGAATAGACTGGCTTATCCACGGGCTCATAGCGCAAAAGCCGCTCCAGGTGGTCGCAGAGGAGATCATGGTCGAAGGCATCGGGATGGTCGTAATTTATGCGCCTGCGTTCCTCCAAGGTGAGCTGAGGAAAGCTCTTGTAGTAGGCATCCTCCTCGATTAAGGACACTTTCTGATCGCTCAGCCCGGAAATAATCATTTCCGCCAGAGTCGTTTTACCGGACCCGGAACCCCCTGCAATGCCGATAATAATTGGCTTTTTCATTATTCCCCACTCACACGCGCGATATTATCCAGCTGCTCTTCATAGGTGGAGGCGAAAAGGTGCCTGCCATCTCCCTTTGCTACAAAATAATAGTATTCGGTATCCTCGGGGTAAAGAGCGGCCTCGATCGAGGAAAGCCCGGGATTGCAGATTGGTCCGGGAGGAAGTCCGTGGTAAAGATAGGTGTTGTAAGGAGAATCGAAGTTCAGTTCCTCCCAGCTTAAGGGCTGCTTGTGATACCCCAGGGCGTATTCCACGGTGGGGTCGCACTCAAGTTTCATGCCCGTTTCCAGCCTGTTGTGAAAAACAGAGGAGATGATGGGTTTCTCATCCTCCACTCCAGCCTCCTTTTCAATCATGGAGGCCAGTGTGAGAACCTCGTGAAAGGACCACCCCATCTTCCTTGCCCGATCTAACCACTCTGGTTTTACCTTCTTTTCCAGATTGTCAATCATTGCCTGAATTGCTTCCTCCTCGCTCATCCTCGGTAAAATGTAGGTGTCCGGAAAAAGATATCCTTCCAGGCTGGAAGTGGTGTTCTGGTACAGGAAACTGCCGCTGAACAGGCTCCTTTGCTCAAGGGCCAGCCGGAGAAATTTTTCCCTGTCCACAAAAGAAGTGGGGGAGACCGTGTTTTCCACTGATAGCAACGGAGTTTTAGAAAGGCGATCGGCTATCTCACTAACCGTCGCCCCTTCCGGAATGATGAGCTTGTAGCGGATCACCTCGTGCTCCTTCAGCTTTCTCACGATTTCTGGGACCCCAAGGTCACTGCAGAGAAAGTACTCTCCACCTTTAAAAAAGGCTTCCAGATGCTGAGCGCGTGCTTCCTGGATAAAATGGAGCTGGTTCCAGATGAGCCCTTTCTGGTAAAGAAGGTTAGCTATGGATTCTGGGGATAGGTCAGGGCCCAGAACCACCACTTCTTCCCTGTAGGCCAACCTTTGTGGCCCGGAAAGGCCGACCGCCAGGGCAAGCAGGATTGCGAGGAAAATGAGGGGCAAAAAGTAAGAAACCCCGACTTTACGTTTGGGCGACATTTCGCTTTATCCCTCCCAGGGAGATTCCTGCCAGGGCCCAGAAAACCGGAGCCACGGAAACTACAGAAAACGAAAGTTGAAGGGAAACCAGGTAACCGAAAAGGGCAGGCAGCGCATACGGAAGCAGCGGATCGGAATGACGCCTGGGGTAAATCAGCCCGAAGAGGCGAATCAGAAAAGCGAGGTAGGCGATCAGGCCCACGATCCCCAGGGTCACTGCAACTTGAATGAGGTCACAGTGGGCTTTGTCCACGAAGACGTAGCCGTTGAAAAGGCGCAGGCTTTCCTCGTCCGCGTTCTGGGGAAAGGCTACCCCGAAGGAGTCCGGCCCCCAGCCGAAAATTGGACGCTCGAGGATTGTGGGCAACGCTCTGCTCCAGATGTACAGTCTTTGAACGAGAGTGTTTTCCGGGACAAGGGAAAAAGAAGACCTGAGGCGCTCCCACAGACTGACCCCCCCGAGGCCGGCCAAGAAAAGCAGGACGATCAGAACCATCACCATCAACGAGGTGGCGGTCAAAAGAAGCCTGCGGTTTTTCTCTGTGAACAGGAAAAAGAAAAGCAAGGCGGCCAAGCCCAGCCAGGCGCCTCTGGAACCCGTGAGCACCAAAGAGGCTGTAAAGAATAAACTCAAAAGGAGCAAAAAAACTTTTCCTGCCCGGGAACTCTCCTTCAGAAAGTAAAAAGGCAGGGGCACGAGCAGGAGCAGGTAAGAGCCAAGGAAGATGGGGTTTCCTATGGTGGAAAAGGGGCCCAGCCAATCCTGTCTGATAAAATCGCGGGGCAGGAACTCCAGGGAAGCGAATTGAAGGACTCCGTATAAGGCCACCAGGAAACCGGAGCCGAGAACGGCGTAAAGCGCCAGCTTCCTCCACCTCTCTCCGGCCAGGAAATTCTCTGCCAGGAGGAACAAAGAAATATAGGAAAGGATAGTCAGGAACCCCTCTCTCCTTCGCTCCGTCCCAAAAATTGTCAGGGGTTCCAGGGAAAGCAGCGTAGAGACCAAAGCCGTTAGAAGAAAGAAGACCAGGAAGAGGTCAACCCCCTTATCCTCATGACCCCAGGTCCCTTTAATGAAAAAACGCAGGCACCAAAGCACCAAAAGAAAGGAACAGCTCCAGAAAAGGAACCAGGCTCTGGGCTCATAGAAAAAATCCAGGGCTTTAATGGACTCCCGGGGAACGAGGCCCATAACTGAAGCGTAGACCGAAGGGTGAAGCACCAGGGGGTAAAGAGAAAGAAAGCATACCAGAGAAATTGAGATTAAGGAGTCAAGAGGACTCGCTTTATTGGGCTCGCTCATCCTGTTCAGTGGAGTCTCGGTCCTCTAACCACTCTTCCAGAACCTCGAGCAGGACATCTTCCTCAATAGGGTCAAGGATTTCCACCAGCTGACGCCCCTCTATTCTCAGGATCACAGGGGCGATAACGGTGTCCTCAACAGGATAGAAAACTGCATACTCCTGGCCATCGAAATCAAATCTCGTGAAGTAATTGTATTGATGAGGGATGCCAAATTCGTCGTATTTGGCCACGCTCATTTGTTGCAGTTCATCTTCTTCAAACATCGGGGTTCCTCATTTTTCGAAAATTCAAGTAATCCTGCAATATTATCATAGCAGCAACCCGATCAGCCAACCCCTTTTTTCGCGATGGTTTCTGCTTTCCCAGTTTAAGGTTTTGCAGGGCTATTTTGGTTGTGAAGCGTTCATCCCAGAGAGAAACTGGAATAGCGATTTTCCCTTTCAGGTTTTCAGCGAAAGCCTTTACTTTCTCAGTCTGGATTGAGGAGGTGCCTTTGAGGGTTCTGGGGAGCCCTATTACCACCTCTGATGCACTGAGATTTTTAATCAGTTCCAATATTTTCTGGAGGTCCTCCTCCGGGGCGGTTCTTTTTATAGTATTAAGGCCTTGAGCCGTGATCCCGAGATGATCAGAGACGGCAACGCCAATATACACATCTCCTACGTCAAGAGCCAGAACCCTCACCCTGAAAAATCTCCCTAACTTTCTGAAGCGCTTTCTCCATCCCCTCCGGCTTTTTCCCTCCGGCCCTTCCCATTTCGGGCTTCCCTCCACCAGAACCTTCGAGGAATTTTCCCAGTGTGCGCGCAATTTCTCCCGCGTGCCAGCCCGATTTAATTAGATCCTCGCTGACGCGCACCAGAACCCCTGGCTTATTTTCCAATACGGAGCCCAGGACAACGATCCCAGAACCTATCTCCTCCAATAGGTAATCGGAGAGAACGGTAAGGGCGTCAATATCCAGGGAATCCACCCGGGAAACGATGTGGGGGACGGGGTAGGAAATTCCCTCTTTCAGGCGCTGAGAGAGAGCTCTCAGGTAGCGATCCCGGAACAAGAAAGCTTTTTTGTGTTCCTCGTCCTTTTCCTCGAGCAATTTCTTCAGCTTTATGACTTCCTGCCCCTCTTGGGAGGTCAAAAGCTGGGCGAGCTCTTTAAGCTTTTTTCTGTCCTCCTGAGCTTTTTTGACAGCACTTTCTCCGGTCAGGGCCTCGATGCGGCGCAGGTTAGCCCCGACCCCCGTTTCCTGAACAATGAGGAAATACCCGATGTCTCCTGTGCGCTCCACGTGCGTGCCCCCACAAAGTTCACGGGAGGGCCCGGTCACGATAGCCCGAACTTGATCCTTATACTTTTCCCCAAAAATAGCCACTATCCCTTGCTTTTTGGCATCTTCCAGGGACATTTCCAGAGCCTGAACCGGGTGATTTTCCTGGATCAGGACGTTAACGAGGGTTTCAATCTCCCTGATTTCCTTGTCCTCTATCGGGGCGAAGTGAGAAAAATCGAAGCGTAGTCTGTCAGGCTCTACCAGCGATCCGGATTGCAGGGCGTGAGGCCCCAGGGTTTTTCTCAAGGCAAAGTGTAATAGGTGGGTGGCCGTGTGAGCACGGGCGATGGCCGCCCGGCGCCTGCTGTTGACTTCAGCATGGACTGCTATTTCGGGGAGCAGTTCCCCTTTCTTTACCCTCACCCTGTGAACGATGATGTCCTCACAGGGCATCTGGGTATCGAGAACTTCAGCCTCCCCGCTTTCCCAGACCATGCTGCCGGTGTCCCCGATTTGTCCCCCCTTCTCCGGATAAAAAGGGGTGCTATCGAGCAAAACCTCGCCCTCATCTGGGGCTTTAAGGGAAGCCACCCCTTCTCCGTTTAGGAGCAGGGCAATGACCTGACTGCGAGAGGAAAGAGACTCGTAGCCAATGAACAGGCTACCCCCTTTTTCTTCCCTGATCCGGCTCAGGGGGGAAACTCCCATCCCAACTTTTTTGAGAGCGGACCTTGCCCTTTCCCTCTGTTTTTCCATTTCTTCCTGGAAACCAATGATGTCCACCTCTAACCCCTTCTCCCTGGCCAGCTCCTCGGTTAATTCCCAGGGAAATCCGTAAGTGTCCGAGAGGCGAAACACTTCCTTCCCGGGAACGACTTTCTCCCCTCTGGAGGCGAGGTCATTTAAAAGTTTCTCCAGGATGTTTAATCCGTCCTCCAGGGTCTCGCAGAACCTTTCCTCTTCAGCCCTGACCACTTTCTGGATGTATGATGATTTCTCGGCAAGCTCCGGGTAAGCTGTCCCCATAACGTTTACCACTTCTGGAACGAGCTTATGAAGGAAGGGTTTTTCCAACCCGATATACCTGCTGTAACGGAAAGCCCGTCGCAAAATCCTGCGCAGGACGTAACCCCTGCCCTCATTTGTGGGCACCACCCCGTCTGAAACGAGAAAGGTTATTGCCCTCAAGTGGTCAGCAATCAGCCGCAAAGCGAAATTCTGCTTTTCTCCTTCAGAATTTTCAGGGATTCGGGCCATTGAGGCTACAGTCTCAATCAAGGGATGGAAAAGGTCGGTCTCGAAGACTGTTGTCTGGCCTTGAACTACCATTGCCAGGCGCTCCAGGCCCATGCCAGTGTCAATGTTTTTCTGCTTCAAGGGTTCCAGCTCCCCGCGCTCATTTTTGTTGAACTCCATGAAAACCAGATTCCACACTTCCACGAGGCGCGGGCTATCCTCCCCGGGCCTTGCTGGGGGCCTGAGCTCAGGCCCTAAATCGTAGTGAATCTCCGAACATGGGCCGCAGGGGCCAATCCCTGTGGTTCCCACAGGGCCCCAGAAATTGTCCTTTTCGTCCAGGCGGACGAGTTTTTCTTCCGGGAATCCTATCTCTTTTTTCCAGATTTCATAAGCTTCGTCGTCGTCCCGGAAAACTGAAACCCAGAGCCTTTCTTTGGGAATTTTAAGTCTCTTGGTTAAAAACTCCCAGGCGAAGGAGATGGCTTCCTTTTTAAAATAATCTCCTATCGAGAAGTTCCCTAACATCTCCAGGAAAGTCAAATGCCTGGGAGTCTTGCCCACGTTCTCGATGTCAGTTGTGCGGAAGCACTTCTGTATAGTGGCTATCCTTCTTGACGGTGGTTCCTCATTTCCCAGGAAATAGGGCTTCATGGGCACCATCCCTGCGGAGGTGAAAAGCAGGGTGGGATCATCGGGAACGAGCGAAATCCCCGGGCGAACGAGGTGCCCCGTG
>Ga0315280_10000319_pt1 | contig 89267 bp, 82 predicted proteins | sample YL17G06_40_MG_FD_203697 | JGI IMG/M metagenome (GOLD analysis project Ga0315280, IMG submission 203697) | Sediment microbial communities from Yellowstone Lake, YNP, Wyoming, USA - YL17G06_40 | ecosystem: Environmental > Aquatic > Freshwater > Lake > Sediment | place: USA: Wyoming | collected...
TCTCTTCCTGCGGCTGACGCCGTGCGTTAGGCTGTGGTAGAACTCGGCGAACTGCATGACCAGCGCATTGGCGATGCGGGGCAGCGGCCCCGGTTTTCGCCCCTTGACCTTGACCGCCAAGATCTCGGAGTAGCGCCCCACCGGCTCCACTTCCACCATCTGCTTCAGCTGGTCCCTGGTGATGCGCAGCTTGAGAGCCCGGATGACGCGGTCCATCATCACATCGCTCTGCAGCAGCGCCGCCAACCCTGCCAGCCGCTCCTCGCGCCTCATCCCGGATCGAGGCGCCCACGACGAAACCTCCGCCGAAACCGGCACCAGCAGCCGGTTCTCGACAATGGTCGCGGTTGCCTCATAGGCTGGCTCGCGCAGCAGGCCGTTGAGTGCCACTCCGCCGACCCCCAGGACGGTTGCCGCCAGCAGTATCCACCACCACCGGCGAATGATCTGATAGTACGCTCGCAGTTGCATTTTCGCTCCCAATTCCGTTGCTATGGACTCGGCATCAGCGTGCTCCCTTGGCACGCAGCAACACTCCCATCGTGCGCACAATGACGCTCACGTCTTTCGGCAGCGACCACTGCTGCACATAAACCACATCTTTCTCCACCGCCTCAGCGAAAGTGGTGTCTTTTCTTCCGCTGATCTGCCAGGGCCCCGTGAGGCCCGGCCGCACTGCGAATCGCTGCAGGGCCTGCGGGTCGCGTATCGTGAAGGACCTGGCGAAAGGCCGCGGTCCCACCAGGCTCATCTCGCCCTTCAGAATGTTGATGAACTGCGGCCACTCGTCCACGCTCGTCTTGCGCAGCCAGCGGCCGACCCGCGTGACGCGCGGGTCATTGGGCACGTCCACCAGCACGCCGGCCGGGTCGCGGCTCATCTGCTTGATCTCGGGAAGCATCCCCTCCGCGCCGTCAACCATGGTGCGAAACTTGTACAGCACAAACGGCTTGCGGCGCAGGCCCGGCCGCCACTGGCGAAACACGACCGGCCCGCGGCTGTCGAGCTTGACGGCCAAGGCCACCAGCGGCCACAGCCAGCCAGTGGCGAGCAGGCCCACAATCGCAGCTGCCACGTCCATTGCCCGCTTGCCGTAGCGGTAAGCAAACGTGCCCAGCGGCCCTTGCGCAGCGGCGGCGTCTATCGCGGGGTGTCTCCACACCTGCACCGGCGGCGGGAGCCCCGGATGGCGCAGCGCCCTCCCAACGCCCGTGGCAGTGCTGGCGCTCACCAGCCGGCTCACTCCGCACCTCCGTTGCTTAGAAGCGATCGGTAAAGCCGCTCGTGCAGGTCAGCATTCCGCTCCCACGAGCGCTCGCTCTCGATGTAACCCCGCGCCTTTTCGAACTCGGCGATCACAAGGTCCCGGCGCGCCAGCAGCAGCCGCATCACCCGCCCCAGATGGCCAATGTCCTTGCTGCGGAACTGGTAGCCGCACCCCCCCAATGCCTCTGTGTTCGCTGGAATGTCGCTGGCCACCACGCAGCGCCCATAGGCCAGCGCCTCCAGCACCGCAATCGGGAGCCCCTCCATCTCCGAGGGCTGAACGACGAGGTATGCGTTGCTCAGCAGTTCTTCTTTCAATCTCCCTGTTGCCATCCCGGTGAAGATCACGCGCCCGTCCGCCATGGCGCGCAGGCGCGCCGCATAGCGCTCATCCCCGCGCGCCTCGCCCGCGAACACGAGGCGCTTTTGCGTCGGCAGCCCAAGATAGGCCGACAGGAGGTAGTGGCATCCCTTCTCGGGCGTCAGCCTTCCCATGAACAGTATGTAGTCGTCGGGCTCCAGCCCAAAGCGCCGGATTTCGGAGCACTGCCGCAGCGGCTGCAAACTCATCCCGGTGGGGATGAAATGAACCTGCTTGCGATAGGTCTGCCGGTAATATTGCTGGTCAACCTGCGACACTGCGATCACCGCATCGGCGGCAGAGAGCGAAATGCGATTGGCGAGCTTCAATAATTGCTTGGCCGCCAGATCCCACTTCGCGCGCTGCCAGTCAAGGCCGTGGCTCGTCACCACCACCTTTGCCCTGCTGGCGAGCGAGGCCAGCGGCGCCAAGGCCCCCGGCCCGATGGCGTGAAAGTGCAGGATGTCGTAGCCCTCGCCTGCCGCGTTCGTCAGCGCGCTCAGCGTATGCGTGATGGTGTCAAGGTGTTTCGAGCGAATCCCACGGCACATTTGCCGCCTGATGCCCAGGTAGTAGGTGCGCCCGTCGCCGTTGAGGTAATGCGGCCGGCAATAGACCGTCACCTCGTGCCCGCGGGCCGCAAGCCGGCTGCACAATTGTTCGCAGTAATGGGCCACGCCGCCGATGGCTGGAACTGCCTTCACCCCCAGCATCGCGATCTTCATCGGGCCTTTCCCTTCTGGCGCCCGTTGCCGTTCGCAACGGCGTGCATCAGCTCCAGCAGACGATCGCAATGCTTGTCCTCGCGGTAGATAGTCAGCAGGCGCCGGGCGGCGCGTACGCCCATCTGCCTGCGGTCTTCCGGGTGGCTGAGCAGCCACTGCATCTTGGCTCTCAGGTCGGCGGCATTCCCGCACTCGAACAGCAACCCGCAGCCTCCCTCGATTTGCTCGGGAAGCCCACCGATGCGGCTGCCGATCACGGGCCTGCCCATCGCAAAACTCTCAAGCACCGCCATCGGGCAGTTGTCTGCCTGCAGCGACGGCACCACGGTGAACATTGCGCCGCCAATCAGCCGCTTGAGGGATTGCCTGCTCTGCGGCCCGACGAATGCCACGGCGGGCGTGCCCATCCGCGACACGAGCGCCTCCAGGCGCCCCCGCTCGCCGTCGCGCTCTTCGCCCGCGAGCACCAAGCGGGCAGCGGGGCGCAGCGCATCGTAAGCCCGCAGCAGGACATCCAGCCCCTTCTCGCGCGAAATGCGACCAAAGTACAGCAGGTAATCTTCCTCGGGACACTCTTGCAGGCCCGCGCCATCGAGCGGGAAGAAGCTCGGAAGATGCACCACCCTCTCGGGGGGATAGCCGGCGCAGATGAGGACGTGGCACATCCACCGCGAGGGTGCTACGAAAAGGTCCACGCGGCGATACTCGCCCAACCACTTGTGCAGGTACATCGAGAAAACCCGCACCGCAGTCGCGGCGAGCGAGCCCTTGACACAGCGGTGGCGCAAAGCGCGCTTGGGGCCTGCCCCAAGGCATTCCACGCAGAAACGCCCCGCGCGAAAACAGTTGATTGCAGGGCACACGAGGTTGTGGTCTGCCACGCGCATGATGACCGGCACCCCTTCGCGCTTGCAGGCGTCTATGATGCTGGGCGACATGTAGTTGTATATGTTGTGCAAGTACGCGACATCTATCTGCTGCTCGCGCAGGGCGCGCCTTGTCTGCCGAAAAGCGGCCAGCGACCACAGCGAGCGCGCTGCCGCCTTCGCCATCGGCAGCGGCCGGCGCGGGATCTCTGCGTAGAAAGCGTGCTTGTCCCCGCACGGCGGCGGGATGAAGTATCTCGTGTCCAGCCCGGGCTCGCAGCGCGCATAACGCACACCCAGCGTCACGACCTTGTGTCCGCGCTGTTGGAGCGAACGCATCAACGTGAAAAGGTAGGTGGCAGTGCCGCCCCCTCGAAAGAAGTACTTATGCCCCAGCAGTATGTTCATGGCGTGCAGCCTTGCTGAACCTCAGGTTGACTAAGCGTCCCCCGTAGCCGTGCCGGCTGCCACCAGCAGGCTTCCTGCCCGCGCGCTTACGCCAAACCACTGCGCGGTGCGCAGAAGGCCTTCCTCGAATGAGACCTCGGGGCGATAGCCCAGCAGCCTCTTGGCCCGGCTGATGTCAGCCAGTGAATCGCGGACGTCACCCGCGCGGGGCGGCTCGTACACAGGGGAAGGCGAGGTCCCTGCAATCTCGGCAAGGAGTGAAAGCAGCTCAAGCAGTGAGTGCGACTCGCCGCACGCCACGTTGAAAACCTTCCCCGCTGCAGCCGAAGCCTTGGCTGCGCGCAGGTTGGCCTGCACCACATTTGCCACGTAGGTGAAGTCGCGCGACTGGCAGCCGTCCCCGTGGATCACTGGGGGCTTGCCGTCCATCAGCGCCGAGATGAACTTCGGTATCACAGCCGCATAGGGCGAATCGGGGCGCTGGCGCGGGCCGAAGACATTGAAGTAGCGCAGTGAGACAGTCTCCAGGCCCCAGGTGTGCCAAAAAGCCAAGCAGTAATACTCGCCCGTGAGCTTGCTCGCCGCGTAGGGAGAGAGCGGCTGCGGCCTCATGGTCTCGTGCTTCGGGAGCCTCTTGGTGTTGCCGTAAACCGACGACGAGGAGGCATACACTACGCGCTTGACGCCCGCCTCGCGGGAAGCGGTCAGCACATTGAGCGTGCCCGTCGCGTTGACCGCGTGACTCGTGGCCGGGTCCTTGACCGAACGCGGCACCGAGGGCAGCGCACCCTGGTGGAAAACTACCTCCACCCCGTCAACAGCGCGCCTCACAGCGTCCGGATCGCGCAGGTCGCCCTCGATCACCTGCACCCCCGGCCTGCCGCGCAGCGCGTCCAGGTTTTCCCACCTTCCGGTGGAGAAGTTATCCAGGATTCTTACGCGGTCGCCCTGGCGTACGACTGCTTGCGCCAGGTGCGACCCGATGAATCCGGCGCCCCCTGTGATGAGATAGAGAGCCACCGTTAACCCTCCCGTTCTTCTTTTTTGCGGCAGCCTTCGAGCCGGGTGGCTTGCTGGCGATCAACAAGCCGATGCGGCCGTGGCCGATCTTCCCATTGCTCTCGGGCGTGTAGAGCGTCACCACCTTGGGTTCCATGCCGACGAGCAAACCGCGCGCCCGCAGCGCGTTGCGAGTGTCAACGATCAAGGGCGCATGTTCCAACAGGATCTCATAGGGGAAGCAACTGTGATCGGTGAGCAGCAGGGCGCAGTCCACTTCCCGCAGGCGCTTCGCCGTTAGCGGCACCGAACGCATCGCCTTGGTGCCGTTCACGACCAGGCGTGGGACGTATGGATCGTGGTACGTCACCCGCGCCCCGGCGCGCTCCAACAGGGGAATCACTTTCAACGCCGGGGACTCGCGCACATCGGCGATGTCCCGCTTATACGCCACACCCAGCACCAGCACCGACGAGCCGCGCACGCTCTTCCCCTGGTCGTTGAGCGCGGAGGTGACCTTCCCGCAGACGTAATAGGGCATGTCCGCGTTTATCGAGGCCGCGAGCTCTATGAACTTGACGTGGAAGTCGAACTGGCGGGCCCGCCACGCCAGGTAGTGCGGATCCACGGGGATGCAGTGCCCGCCCATCCCCGGCCCCGGGTAGAAAGGCACGAATCCAAACGGCTTGGTGGCGGCCGCCTCGATTACCTCCCAGACATCAATGCCGATCCGATCGCACAGCATTGCCGCCTCGTTGGCGAACGCAATGTTCACGTTGCGGAACACGTTCTCGTAAATCTTGACCATCTCCGCAACGGCGGCCGAGGAAACGGGCACCACCTTCTGCACCATCGCCTGGAAGAATCCCACCGCCAGGCGCGTGGAGAGCGGACCCACGCCACCGACGATCTTGGGCGTATTGTGCAGGCCGAACGACTTGTTCCCCGGGTCAACGCGCTCGGGTGAAAAAGCCAGCCAGAAATCGCTCTCCGCCCTGAGCCCCGAACTTTCCAGCCGCGGCCGCACGACTTCATCGGTGGTGCCGGGATAGGTCGTGCTCTCCAGTATGATCAGGCGGCCGGCAGCCGAGTGACCCGCGATAGCCTGGGTCGCCTGTTCAACGTACGACAGGTCCGGCTCATGGCCTGCATTGAGCGGCGTGGGAACGCAGATCAGCACCACGTCGGCACGAGACAGCGCTTCGGCTTTCCCGGTTGCCCGTAGCCTCCCGTTGCTCACAAGGGCGGCAAGCGTGGCGCTCTTGATTCCTTCCACGTATGATCGCCCCTCATTGATTGCCTGCACGCGTTCCTGGTCGGCCTCCAGGCAAACCACCCTGAAGCCAGCATCGGCGGCCCCCACTGCGGTTGTCAGCCCCACGTAGCCGGCCCCGATCACGGTAACCGACGCCCGGCGCGCCGCGACTTTCTCCTTAAGCGTCGCCCAACGTTCGTTTCTCTTCATCGTATCCCGATTCTCACAGCCAGCGCAGGATCCACAAGCTCCTCAACGCTTCGTTGAATTTATCCCAGGTGGTTCGCCCGGGCCCACGCGCCGCGCCCTCGGCCGGGGGAACCCAGACAATATCCCCATCCTGAAGCACCGGGTTATCGGTCATCTCGCCCTTTTTCAGCAGACTCTCCAGATTCACTTTGGTGCGCATCGGTTGCGGCTTGAGGCGGATGATGGCACATTCTGTCAGCCGTGCCGGGCCCGATAGCCCTCCTGCCTTTCCCAGCACCTCCAGCAGCGTGGTCCCCTCCCCCACCAAGGCCTCCCCCGGTCTTACCACCGCTCCCATCACGCTCACTCTCGTCGTGAGGCGCGGCACGAAAAGGACGTCACCAGTGGACAGCACCACATTTGCGGGCTGGGCAGGGTTGTCTTCCAGCCGCGACAGGTCGAGGTTGATGTTCCCTCCCTGCGCGCGTCGCAGCACCGCATGGCGCGCGTCCGCGTCGTCGCTCAGCTGGCCTGCCTGTTGCAGGGCATCCCAGGCCCGAGTGGGCTCATCAGCCTGCAGCAGGTAGCGCCCCGGCTTCTTGACAGCGCCCAGAACCTCGTAACCTGCAACCGTCGCTCCCACCCCCGCGGGCGGCTGCCCCACGCCAATGCTATCTCCGGGCTGCAGCTGTGGGTTCTCGCTCACCACGCCGCGGTCCAGAAAGTCAAGCAAGCGCACACTGATCACAGCGCCGTTGCCTCGCCGCACATAGACACTGCTCAGGGCCTGGCGGTCGGTAGGCACCCCGGCCTTTTGGATCACCTGCATCAGCAGGGCTCCCGGCTCTATCGGATACTCTCCGGGAGTTACTACCGGCCCGGAAACGACCACGCGGAACGACTTCAGTTCCACGGTAACCTGCGGGTCGAGGAAGTACTGGCCAAGCTGCTGCTTGAGTTCGGCCTGAAGCTGAGTGATGGTCCGGCCGGCGACCTGCATCTCCTTGACCATCTGGTCGGGGAACATGATCGCGCCTACAGGGCTGATCTCAAAAGACCCGGTGTAGGCGGTTTCGCCAACCACGTTGATCGAGAGCGTATCCCCAGCCCGCACCGCATACTCCCACTGGGGCGCAGCAGCGGCGCCAGCGGCAGGCGCGGGCAAATCGGCCGCCCAAGCAGACCAGCCGATAAACAGGCTTGCCAGGGCCAAAGCCAGCACGTTCCATACATGACTGCGAGCACTCATTCTCGTTATCCTCGGTGCGCAATGTGCGCGGGCGACGCTCTTAGCTCGACCGCGCCAGCGAGCCAACAAAAGAACAAGCAATTTCCGTGCCAAGTTCCCGCGAGGCCCAGGCGGCCACTTCTTTGTCCACGGGTTCAGAACAAGGGGAGCTGCGTGCAGCGAATCACCGCCGCGTCGTCAAAGGAATGCGCCAAGGGCATGCGCAAGAACGTGCCCGCCATCTGGCGGGCACGCCTCCTACTCCAGCCCTAGGCCTTCCTGCCCAGGCCCGGAACCTAGCCCGATCTCGTGCGCGCGCTCTCAGCCTGCGCTACGCGTCCTACGCCCAGAACCAGAGCCGCCAGCCTGAGGTCCGACCGGCGGAGCTTGGCCGTGGTTACTACCTGGTCCAGGGCTTGCAGCATCATCCGCTCCAGCCTCTCGTTCACCTCATCCTCGCCCCACGACTCCGAGAGCCTGTCCTGCAGCCACTCAAAGTATGAGACTACCACTCCCCCGGCGCTGGCCAGAATGTCCGGAATCACCATCACCCCCCGCTCGCGCAGGATGTCATCCGCTCGTGGAGTGGTCGGCCCATTCGCGCCCTCGACTAGTATCCGAGCCTTCACCCGAGTAGCGTTTTTGTCAGTAATCTGGTTCTCATGAGCGGCAGGGATCAATATCTCGCAGGGCAGCGCCGAACACCGGCCCGGCAGATTCCTGCACGCTCATCCCGTTCCCGACCTCCGCCCTGCCCCCTTTTGCAGCGAGCCTGTCAATCCCCCTACTTCGGCGCGGTTGCCCCCACCAGCAGCCGCGGCTCGATCTCGCCCTCGCGCGCGTCGAGGATGATGGTGTCGCCCTCCTTGAACTGCTTGTCCAGGATGCCCTTCGCAATCGGGTTCTCGACCATGCGCTGGATGGTGCGCCGCAGCGGGCGCGCCCCGAAGTTGGGGTCGAATCCCTTTTCAGCCAGCAGGTTTCTGGCTGCCTCGGTCAACTGCAGGCTGATGCCGCGCCGCTTCAACTCACCCCCGACCCTTGCGATCATCAGGTCAACTATCTTCCTGATCTCGTCTCGCCCCAGCGGGTGGAACACCACGATCTCGTCAATCCGGTTGAGGAACTCAGGGCGCACCGCAGCCCGCAGTTCATCCAGCATCCTCTGCTTCATCTTCTCATAAGCCTGCTGCGTGGCCGCCTCGGTCTGGGCATGGAACCCGAGATCGCCAGCCTGCGATGAAGCCGTCCCCAGGTTGCTGGTCATGATGATCACCGTGTTCTTGAAATCGGCCGTCCTGCCGGCGTTATCCGTCAGACGGCCGTCGTCAAGCACCTGGAGCAGGATGTTGAACACGTCGGGATGCGCTTTCTCTATCTCGTCGAAGAGGATAACGCGGTAGGGCCTGCGCCTCACGGCCTCCGTCAGTTGTCCGCCTTCTTCATAGCCAACGTAGCCAGGAGGCGCCCCGATCAGCCGCGAGACAGAATGCTTCTCCATGTATTCGCTCATGTCAATGCGAACCATGGCGTCCTCGTCGTCAAACAGGAACTCCGCCAGAGCGCGCGCGAGTTCGGTCTTGCCAACTCCAGTGGGCCCCAGGAAGATAAAGGACCCGATGGGGCGCTTGACATCCTTCAGGCCGGCGCGCCCGCGCCTGATCGCCTCGCTCACCGCGCTCACCGCCTCGGACTGGTCCACCAGCCGCTTGTGGATTTCCTCTTCCATGTGCAGCAGCTTGTGCGCCTCCTCCTCCAGCATGCGGCTCACCGGAATCCCGGTCCAGGAGGAAACGACTGCCGCGATGTCGTTCTCGGAGACGATGTTGTCACTCTCGCCCCTGTGGCTCCGCCAGGCGGCAAGACCGGCCTCCCGCTCCGCGCGCAGCTTCTCCACCTGCTGCTTCAACTTGGCCGCCTGCTCGTACTCCTGCCGCAGCGCAGCTTCGTCGCGCTCGGCTTGAAGTTTCTGTATGCTTTGATCCATTTCGGCGATATCCGAGGGTACGTAACTGGCTTCGATGCGCTTCTTCGAACCCGCTTCATCTATCAGGTCAATCGCCTTGTCGGGCAGATGTCGGTCGCTGATATAGCGCTCCGAAAGCGTTGCCGCCGCCTCCAGCGCTGCGTCCTCGATCTTGACCTCGTGGTGCTGCTCGTATTTCTCGCGCAGCCCCCGCAATATCTCGACCGTCTGCTCGACGCTGGGCTCGCCCACTAAAACAGGCTGGAATCGGCGCTCCAGGGCGGAATCCGCCTCCACGTATTTCCGATACTCGTCCAGCGTCGTCGCGCCGATGCACCTCAATTCGCCCCTCGCCAGCGCCGGCTTGAGCATCGTCGAGGCGTCAATCGCGCCCTCCGCCGCGCCCGCCCCAACCATCTGGTGCAGCTCATCAATGAAAACGATGACCTGCCCCTGCTCCTTCTTGATTTCGTCCAGGACCGCCTTCAGCCGCTCCTCGAATTCCCCGCGGAACTTGCTGCCCGCCACCATCGCCCCCAGGTCCAGGGCGATCACGCGCTTGCCCTTCAGAACCGTGGGCACCTGGCCCGCAACGATGCGCTGCGCAAGGCCCTCAACGATTGCCGTCTTTCCCACGCCGGGGTCGCCGATCAGCGCGGGGTTGTTCTTCCGGCGCCGCGCTAGCACCTGGATCACGCGCTGAATCTCCTCGTCTCTGCCGATAACGGGGTCCAGTTTCCCTTGCTTCGCCTCCTCGGTCAGGTCGCGGCTGTAGCGCTCGAGCGCCCGGTAGCGACCCTCGGCCCCCTCGTCCGTCACCTGGTGCGCCCCGCGCAGCTCCACCAGCGCTTTCTCAACAGCCTCCCGCGTGACGCCGAACTGCCTGAGAATCGCCCCCGCTCCACCCGGCCCGGTGACGAGCGCCAGCAGAAGGTGCTCGGTGGCAATCAGGTCATCGTGCATGCGCTGCGCGTGCGCCCAGGCTTCCTCCCCCACAACCTTGTGCGCCTGTGGAGTGATGTAAATCTGCTGCGGCGCGCCGGACCCGTGCACCACCACCGACGGCGTTTTCCTCAGCTGCCCTTCGGTGTAGCGTCGGACCTCATTAGCGTCGGCCCCAATCCGCTTCAGTATGTGCCCTGCCACTCCATCGGGTTGTTCGAGCAGCGCAACAAGCAGATGCTCCGTGTCAACCTGGGTGTGCTGGTAACGCTCGGCCACCTGCTGCGCGAGCAGCAGCGCCTGCCGCGCGCGCTCGGTATACTTGTCCATCTGCATTATTCGTTCTCCTCCCCCACCAGGTCGCTGATGGAAATCTCGCGCCCGAGCAGCCGCTGCGCCCGCCGCACCATCCGCTCCAGCTGCGCATCCATGTGCTGCCTCATTTCCTCCATGCGCTCCAGCAGCTCGAACACCACCTCCACACCCGCCAGGTTGACCCCCAGGTCCTGCGTCAGGTGCTGGATGCGACGCACCCGTTCGATGTCGCTGTCCGAGTACAGCCGCACGTTGGAAGGCGTGCGCTTCGGGTGAATCAGCCCCATGCGCTCGTACATGCGCAGCGTCTGCGGATGAGACTCGCACAGGCGTGCTGCGACGCTCATCACATACAGCCCTTCCCGTCTGGTATCTCCAGGTCTCGTATCTGCCTTCGCCATCTCACCAACTCCTCAGCCTGCTACCACTGGCGGGGGTTCTCCGGCCGAAGTTGCCGCAGCCGTTCCACCAACCGCCTCTCCTCATCGCTTAGATTCCTTGGCACCACTATCTTCAGCCGCGCATACAGATCCCCGGGGCCGCCCTTGATCCGCGGCATGCCCAGGCCCGACAACCGCAGCAACTGTCCGCTCGACGAGCCGGCCGGGACCCTCACCTTCACCTTGCCCTTCAGGGTGGGACACTCCACCTCCGCCCCCAGTGCTGCTTCCGCATAGGTCACCGGTAAATCGCAGTAGAGATCTGCCGCCTTTCTCTCAAACATCGAATGAGGCTTGATGCTGACGATCAGGTAAAGGTCCCCCGCGGTGCTGCCTGCGGAAGCCTGACCGCCCTGCCCTGCCGCCCTGATCTTTGCCCCGCTCTCCACGCCCGCCGGGATGCGCACCTCGATCGTGCGCGGGCCTCCCGCCGGGTCGCTGACAGTGACTCGCCGCGCCGTGCCCGAATAGGCCTCCTCAAGCGTCAGCGAAACCGGGGTTTGCACGTCCTGTCCGCGCGCCGGAGCACGCCTGGTGCGCGCACGCGCGCCTGCGCGCCCCTCCCTGAAGAACATGTCGAACAGATCGCTGAAGCCCCCGAAGCCGCTGCCCGTGTCGAACTCGACCTGCGGGCCCCCGGCGCTCCAGGTGAAGCCGCCGGGCTGCCCGGCCCGCTGCTTCCACATATCCCCCAAGTGGCCATAGCGGTCATACTGCGCGCGCTTCTCCTTGTCGCTGAGGACCTGGTATGCCTCGCTGACCTCCTTGAATCCCTCTTCCGCCTGCTTGTTGCCGGGGTTTACATCGGGGTGCAGTTTTCTTGCCAGCCGCCGGTAGGCCTGGCGGATGTCCTTTTCGCTCGCCTTTCGCGAGACACCCAGCACCTCGTAGTAATCCCTCGGCATCTGTGTCACTCTATTGTATGGCCACCCTCACCTGCTCCGGTTTCGGCTTCCCTGCTTTCGGAACGACGACCTCCAGAACCCCGTCGCGCATCGTGGCTTTCACCTTGCCCGCCTCGACCGGCACGCCAATCGTGAACGTGCGCCGGAAGTCGCCCTTCGGGCGCTCAACACGCACGAACTTCTGGCCTTCGTTAGCCGGCCGCACGCCGCTGATCGTCAGGGTGTCCTCATCGAGAGATACCTCGACCTTGTCCTTGCTCACCCCCGCAAGGTCGGCCTGGAAGACGATTTCGCCATCCGTCTCATAGATATCCACCGCCGGCGTCCAGGCCGCGCCTGCTGCGGGCTCGCGCCCCGGTGCGCGCGAGATGGTCTGCTCGAACAGGCTGTTGATCTGCTCGCGCAGCCGCGCCAAATCCTGAAAAGGATCCCAATTCCCGATCCGCAGCCAGTCCATCTCCGTTCTCCTCTACTCTTCCTTCTTGAATTCGGCGTCAATCACGCCCTCGTCGGGAGGCTTTTGCTCCTCCGAGGGCTCGCCCGCCGGGGCCTCGGCCTGCTCCTGCTGGGCTCCCGAAGGCGCGCCGGTGGCCGCCTGCTGATACAGAATCTCGGACAACTTGTAGGAGGCCTGCTGCAGTGCCTCGACGGCCTGCCGGATGCGCGCCGTATCCTCACCCTTCGTAGCTTCCTGCAAATCGCTCATTGCTCGCTCAGCAGGGGCGCGCACATCGGCCGGAACCTTGTCGCCAAGGTCTTTCAGCGTCTTCTCCGTCGAATACACCAGGGCGTCGGCTTGGTTTTTCGCCTCGACGAGTTCGCGCCGCTTCTTGTCCTCTGCTTCGTGCGCCTGCGCCTCCGTGACCTTCCCTTCTATCTCCTCCTTGCTCAGCTGCCCGGAGCCGGTGATCGTGATCGCCTGCTGCCTGCCAGTGCCCTGGTCCTTGGCAGCCACGTTGAGGATGCCGTTGGCGTCAATGTCGAACGTCACCTCGATGCGCGGCACTCCCCTGGGCGCGGGCGGCATCCCGGTCAGGTGGAACCTCCCCAGCGTCCGGTTGTCGCGCGCCATCTCGCGCTCGCCCTGCAGCACGTGGATCTCGACATCCGTCTGCCCATCCGCAGCAGTGCTGAAGATCTCGCTCTTGCGCGTCGGGATCGTGGTATTGCGCTCGATCAACTTCGTCATCACGCCGCCGAGCGTCTCGAGGCCCAATGTCAGCGGGGTGACGTCCAGCAGCACCACATCGCGCACCTGCCCGGACAGAACGCCGGCCTGTATCGCTGCGCCGACCGCAACCACTTCATCGGGGTTGACGCTCTTGTTGGGCTCCTTGTCGGTTAACTTCCGCACCAACTCTTGCACCATGGGCATGCGCGTCGCGCCTCCCACCAGCACCACCTCGTCGAGGTCCTTGGCCGTGATCTTCGCGTCCGCCAGCGCCTGGTGGAACGGAGCCACGCAGCGCTCCAGCAGGTCGCGCGTCAGGTCCTCGAACCTTGCCCGCGTCAGCACCATGTCCAGGTGCTTCGGCCCGTTCTGATCCGCGGTGACGAATGGCAGGTTGATCGTCGTCTGAACCGTGCTGGACAATTCCACCTTCGCCCTTTCCGCCGCCTCCCTCATGCGCTGCAGGGCCTGCCGGTCCTTGCGCAGGTCAATGCCTTGCTCGCGCCTGAATTCGTCGGCAACCCAGTTCACGATCCGCTCGTCCCAGTCGTCGCCTCCCAGGTGCGTGTCGCCGTTCGTGGACTTGACCTCCACAACGCCCTCGCCGACTTGCAGAACGGAAACGTCGAACGTCCCTCCCCCCAGGTCCCAGACGAGAATCTGCTCCTCGTTCTTCTTGTCCAGCCCATAGGCCAGGCTTGCGGCAGTCGGCTCGTTAATGATGCGCAGCACCTCGAGCCCGGCGATCTGCCCTGCATTCTTAGTGGCCGTCCTCTGCGCATCGTTGAAGTACGCAGGCACCGTGATCACCGCCTGGGTCACCTTCTCCCCCAGGTGCGCCTCAGCGTCGGCTTTGAGCTTTTGCAGCACCATCGCCGAAATCTCTTCAGGCGTGTACTGCCTGCCCTGCACCTCCACCACCGCCATATCGTTCTTGCCCGACACCACCTTGAACGGCACTATCTTGCGCTCGGCCTCAACCTCGCTGTAGCGCCGGCCCATGAACCGCTTGATCGAGTAAACGGTATTCTCGGAGTTGATGATCGCCTGCCTCTTCGCGGGCTGCCCCACCAGCCTCTCGCCCGTCTTGGCGAACGCCACCACCGACGGCGTGAGCCGGCCCCCTTCTGCCGTCGTGATCACGGTGGGCTCACCGCCTTCCACCACGGCCACCACCGAGTTCGTCGTGCCCAGGTCAATCCCGATTACCTTCGCCATCTTGGTTCCTCCAGTTTTTCACTTTGGCCGCGCCGCTGGCGTCTCGGCCACTTGCCTGCTGTGGCGCACCCCTCCGCCTGAGAAGCCCTTTCGCAGCCTGCAGACACAGTCTTCCACGCTCATTCAGCGTCGGTATTATACCACTTGATAGCATTGCTGTAAACATCCCTTACCACAATCCATAAGCCCGGCGCTGCCAGCGGCTGCCGCCGGCGCTCCAACAGGGCTTACGCCGGCGACGGGGAATGGTTACGCGAGTGCCTCTGCCTTGCCGCATTCCCTGGAGCGGCCCGGTGGTGAAAGAGTAAGTCACAGACCAGAAAGGACGCAAGGCCGCCATCTCGCCCTCGACCAACGAACCACCGGAAGCCGACTCCAGCCAACCTCCCAGGCACCAGGGTCGCGACCTGACCGCTGGCAGCATCCCCCGCCACCTGTTCGCCTTTTCGATGCCGATGCTGGCCGGCACCGTCTTGCAGACGGCCTACAGCCTGATCAACGCCTTCTGGGTCGGTAAGTTCCTGGGCAGCAGTGCGATGGCCGCGATCACGGTGAGCTTCCCCGCGGTCTTCGTGCTGATGGCAGTCGCCGGCGGGCTGACGCTGGCCACGAATATCCTGATCTCCCAGTACGTGGGTGCTCGCAACTGGCGCCAGGTCAGGCGCGTTGCGCAGAGCTCCACCGTCCTCATCGGTGCCATGGGCCTTCTGCTCCTGGCGTTCGGGGTCCTCACCGCCGAAACGCTACTGCGCGCGATGAACACTCCGCCGGAGGTGCTTCCCCTGGCAACGGGCTATCTGCGCATCTTCCTTTACTGCCTGCCGTGCATATTCGGCTTTTTCCTGTTCAGCGCGATGCTGCGCGGGGCCGGGGATTCCAAGACGCCGCTCTACTTCCAGGCGGTTTCTGTCGCCATGAACGGAGTGCTTGACCCCATCTTGATGTTTGGCTTGCTGGGCCTGCCCAGACTGGGACTCAATGGGACCGCGGTCGCCACGGTCGTCTCCCAGACAGTCGCGCTCATCGCGCTCCTTATCCATCTTCATCGGAAGCACCACATTATCGCGCCCGACTGGCGCCACCTCCAGGTGGATTGGCAAACCTGGTGGCTGACCATCAAGATCGGCTTCCCGTCCGTGATCCAGATGTCCCTGGTGTCCGTGGGTATGCTGTTCGTGGTCGGTTTCGTCAATGCTTTCGGCGAGAATGCAGCGGCCGCGTTCGGAGCCGCGTCGCGCATAGACCAGGTGGCTTTTCTGCCCGCGATGACCATCGGCGCCGCTGTCTCCACCCTCGCCGGCCAGAACATCGGCGCACGGCGCTATCACCGCGTGAACCAGGTGTTCACGTGGGGCATCTTGCTGAGCGGCGGGATCACCCTGATCGGATCTGTGCTGGCGGTTACTCTCCCCGGTTGGCTGCTCCGGCTATTTATCAACGACCCCAAGGTCATTTCTATTGGCGTCCACTACCTGCACATCGTCGGCTCGTGCTACGTGTTCTTCGCCATCATGTTCGTGAGCAATGGGGTGATCAACGGCTCCGGTCACACCTTCACGACGACGGTCATCACCCTGGTGTCGCTCTGGGTGGTGCGCGTGCCGCTGGCGGCTGCGCTGCCAAGGTATTTCCATGGCGTCGTGGGAATCTGGTACGCCCTGGTGATAAGCTCCGGCACCTCGATGCTCATCAGCCTCGCGTACTACCTGTCCGGCCGCTGGAAGCGCCAGGTGATCAAGCAGGTCGCCGCGCCGGCACCTGTTGATGAGATGCTGGCCGGCAGCGGGGAAACCTTGACGGATGTGGTGCCCTAGCTCGCCTTATCCACGAACGTTTTCGCTATCGTCTATGTCGTAGGGCAGGAGCTTGGCTCCTGCCGCAAACTTTCAGTCGAGCAGCACGCACCCGGCGCCAAGCCTCTGCACTGGCTTGCCGCCCGCGATCTTCAACTCGATCACCGTTGACAGCGGGTTGGGCGCAAACTTCGGCAGCCCGCGCAGCACGAGCCGGTCCTTCACCTGGCTGAACCTCACTTTCGGGCCGCCGTAAAGCCGCGCCTCGACCACCTTGTTCACCAGCCCGCCGATCGCCAGCTCCTCCCCCGGCCAGCGATTGCAGTGGAAGTAAAGACTCCTGCCCTTGCAGGTGAACGCCCCCGTTATCAGCCACTCTTGCTGCATCGGGTCAGTGGCCTCATAGACCGTGGGGCCATACTTATCCATCCACGCCCCGACGTGCCGCAGCACCCTGGCGCACACCGGCGGCACCGCCCCGCTCGGCGCGGGCCCGATGTTCAGCAGCAGGTTTCCTCTACCAGCAGCAACCTGCCGCAGCATGCTGACAACCTGCCACGCGTCCTTCCATCTCTTGTCAATCGGCGTGTATCCCCACGCATCGTTGAACGTCATGCATGATTCCCACGCGCGGCCGCCCTTCTCGGGCGTGATGTGCCCCTCAGGCGTGCCGAAATCATTGGGCAGCCCGTTGCGGTTGTTCATGATGATGTCCGGCTGGAGCTTCAGCACCATGGCGTTCATCTTCTCGGACTCCCACTCTTGAGGGGTCAGCGGCCAGGAGACGTCATACCACATGATGTCAATCTTGCCGTAGTTGGTCAGCAGTTCGCGAATCTGGCCGTGGATGTAAGCGACGAAGCGGCGGCGCGCCTTCTCGTCCTTCTTGCAGCGCGCGCCATCGGGGTGGTGCCAGTCCATCAGCGAGTGATAGAACCCCACTCGCAGGCCCTCCGCGCGAGCGGCCTTCACGTATTCGGCCACCAGGTCGCGCTTGGGGCCGTGCTTCGGCGCGGTGTAATCGGTCAGTTTTGAATCAAAGAGGCAGAACCCCTCATGGTGCTTCGTGGTCATCACCATGTAGCGCATGCCGACCTCGCGCGCCAGGCGCGCCCAGGTTCGCGCCGGCCACGGCCCCGGCTTCCATGTCTCGGCCAGTTTCTCGTATTCCTTCAAGGGGATGCGCTCGCGGTTCATCACCCATTCGTGCCGCCCCAGTTGCGCGTAAAGCCCCCAGTGGATGAACATCCCGAAGCGCGCCTCGCGGAACCACTTCAACCTGCGCTCCCGATCCCTCTCCTCCGCCGTCATCTTCGCTGTCATGGTCGCTCCTTGCCGCCGTTGATTCCCACCCGCCCCGAGATACCCCAATTCTCTGCTGCGCCTCCCGCTTCCTTCCCCTAACCTCGTCGTGGCGCCGCGGCACTCCAAAACAGCACCATAGGGCAGACCGCCGGCCGGCAGATTGCCTCCTGGCCCATGCAGTCGGCCGTGGCGAACCAATCAAGGGCAGAACGCAAGGTTCTGCCCTACGGGCTGACCAATAGAGGCGGGCTCCCCTCCCCCTCGATGGGGAGGATGAAGGTGGGAGTCAAGAAGGGTGGCACAGGTTTCCAACCTGTGCAGTGCACAGGATACAATCCTGTGCCACCGCTGGCCCCCCACCCCGACCCTCCCCCACGGTGGGGGGAGGGGAATGCCCGGGCCTCAACTTGGCTGCGAGAAGACTGTGGCGGCTTCGCCATCGAAAGACAGACTAACCTGTGCGCCTGGTTTCAGTCCTTCGGCGCCCTCGGCGTGAAGTTCGACTGTGATGGGACCGGCGGCGGTCTGCACCCGCAAGCGGGTCACAGCCCCCAGGAAGGTGATATCCTCGACGACCCCAGCCATGGTATTCGGCATGCCGGGCGCTGCCAGGCTGAAGCGCTCCGGCCGCAGTGCTAAAGTAACTGCCTGCCCCGGGGCAAGGTCCCGCGCCGCAACGCCGATTATCACTATCCCGGCCGCCGGGGACAGAGCCGGGGGCAGCCCTTCAGGGACACCCTGAGGGTGCCCATTCAGGGTCGCCCGAATGGGCGGCTGTGCCACATCAGGTATGCGCTCCATTGGTTGGGGCCCCGGCGCGGACTTCAGCCGCACTTGCGCCTGCCCTCCCGCGACGGAGACCACCTCGCCTGCCAGGAAGTTCGTGTGGCCGATGAATCCAGCGACAAAAGGAGTGGCCGGGTAGCGGTAGATCTCTAGAGGATCCCCGATCTGCTCCAGCCGGCCGGCATTCATCACCGCAATCCGGTCCGACAAGGCCAGCGCCTCCTCCTGGTCGTGCGTGACATAGAGCGTGGTGATGCCAAGCGACCGCTGCACGCGCCGGATCTCCGCGCGCATCTCCACGCGCAACTTGGCATCCAGGTTTGACAGCGGCTCGTCCATCAGCAGCAGCCGGGGTTCGATCGCCAGGGCGCGCGCGGTAGCCACTCGCTGCTGCTCCCCGCCGCTGAGCATTCCGGGGAAGTCGCCCGCGCGATGAGCAAGATGAACCTGCTCAAGGGCGCGCTCCAGTCTCTCAGCGACGACCGCCGAGGGAACCTTGCGAGCGCGAAGCCCGTATGCCACATTCTCCCGCACCGAGAGATGAGGGAAGAGAGCGTAGTTCTGAAACACCATCCCCAGATTGCGCCGGTGAGGCGGCAGCGGGTCCAATCGCTCACCATCGCATACAATCTCGCCGCCGTCGGGCCGGCAGAACCCGGCCACGCATCGCAGCAGGGTCGTCTTGCCGCAGCCGCTGGGGCCCACCAGGGTAAAAAACTCGCCCGGCCGGACCTCAAGGTCCACGCCCATCAACGCCTCGTGCGTGCCGAAGCGCTTCCGCACCCCTCTGATCGTGAGTCCGACGCTTATTTAGACTAACTCCGCTGCTCTCTCGCCCTGCCACACGTTGAATAGCAGCAGGGGCACGAACACTGCCGCCAGCAGCAGGCTGGAAGTAGCCGCCGCAGTGCCAAAGTTGTCGCTTATAACTTGCTGGTAGATTACAACCGACATGGTAGCCCAGGCGCCGTAATAGAGCAAGATGGTGCTGCTGATCTCGCTGATCACCTGCACCCACGTCATCACTGCGCCGGAGATGATGCCCGGGGCCATGAGCGGAAGGGTGACCCGCCGGAAGGTGCGCCACGGCGATGCTCCCAGGCTCACCGATGCCTCCTCCGTCGCCGGCTCTATGTGGTGCAGCACAGCAACCACGCCGCGCACCGCGTAGGGCAGCCGCCGCACCAGGTAGGAGACAATGAGGATGGTCACCGTGCCCGTCAGCAGTAGCGGTGGAGCGCCGAAGGCTGTCATCAGGGCCACCGCCAGCACCGTGCCGGGAATGGCGAAGGGGACCATCAGCAGCGCATCAAGGCCGGCCGTCCAGCGGCTGCGCCGGCGCACCAGCAGGTATCCGATGACCACCCCAAGCACCACGCAGAGCAGAGTCGAAATGCCGGAAAGGTAAAGGCTGTTGAACATCGGCCTCCGCACGCTGCCAAAAACGGCGGCATAGTTGCCCAGCGAGAAGCCCGGCCGCATGATCGGGCCGGCGCTGGGGAAGAAGGATGTCAACACCACTACCGCCGCCGGTATCAAGGACAGCGCCACCACGCCATAGGCGAAGATGGTTGCGACCACGCGCAGCCGCGGAGGAACTTCGCGCTCGACCGGCCGCCGCAACCCCGACATCACATAGGAGCGCCGGCCGATGTACCATCTCTCGACCAGGAGCACGACCGACGTGCACACCAGCAGCACCATGCTCGCGGTGGCCGCCATTGCCGGCTCGCCCCCCATCTCGTTGATGAACAGGCTGTAAATCAGAGTGGGCAGCACCAGGTAGTCCTCGCCGATGATCATGGCCGAGCCGAAATCGGCCACCGTGTGAAGGAAAACCAGCAGGGCGCCGCCCAGTATCGCAGGCATCAGGAGCGGCACAGTCACCGTGCGGAAAGTGCGCAGCGGCGTCGCGCCCAGGTTGGCGGCCGCCTCCTCCAGCGCGGCATCAATCGAGGAGAGCGAGGCTGAAACCATCAGGAAGATGAATGGATAGAGGTTGAGGGTCAGCGCCAGGATGATGCCGCGCGAGCCGTAAATGGTGCCCATCCACGGCAGCGGGGCCCCGGCCGCGATCGCGGCTGCGGCGGACGGGTGCATCGCAACATAAACGTGCTTCACAAGATTGGTCACCCATCCATTGCGGCCCAGCAGCAATATCCACGAGTAGGCCCCGATGAATGGGGGGCTGACCAGCGGCAGAACGACCAGCGCCCGCAGCAGCGCCTTTCCCGGCACGCCCCATCGTGTCACCGCCGCCGCGAGGGGCACCCCGATGGCAGTGGCAAGCAGCGTAACGATCACCCCCACGTAGAGGCTGTGCTCCAACGCAGCACGGTAATATCGCAGCACGAGAAAGTCGCGGAAGTGCGCGAGCGACCATCCCCCTCCCTCTGCCCGCAGGCTGCTGAGAAGCAACTGTGCCAGCGGATAGGCCATCAGGAAGACCAGCAGGGCATAGGAAAACGCCAACGCCCCCTGCCACGGATCTCTCGGTGCGCACGGGGGCTTTACTAGCTGAGACTCAGCACGATGGCCTGCCATTTTTTGATGAAGTCTTTCCTGTGCGCCACTGCCCAGCGAAAGTCGAAGCCGGGCGCAGCCTTGATATCCTCGATCGGCGACAGGCCGGGGGGAGCAGCGACGTCGGTGCGGCACGAGCGCAGCGAGAGTTTCCTGGCCAGCATCTCTTGCACCGGCTTGCTCTGCAGAAAGTCCAGGAACCGCTTGGCCGCCTCCGGGTGCGGCGCGCCGCGAATCAGGGCGTTGGCGTCGGGAAGGATGGCGGTGCCTTCGACGGGATAGACTATCTTTACCGGCGCCTTACCCGCAACGTACAGCCCGGCGATGTTCTCGTACGTGATGCCTACGGCGTACTCTCCATCGGATACGCCCTTCGGCACCTTGCCTGAACTTTGCAGGATCTTGGCGTTGCGCATGATGCGCGCGATAACCTTCCAACCGGCGTCATTATCGCCGAAGACAGAGACCATGGTAGCGAGTTGGGTATAGGCGGACCCGGATTTGTCTGGGGCAGCGTAGGCCAGCCTGCCCTTCCACCTGGGATCGGCCAAGTCACGCCAACTGCGAGGGGCCTGCGCGGATGGTACCAGGCTCGTATTGTATATCAGCACCATGGGGACGATACTGTTAGGCTGCCACGGCTGCCCCTTAGCCACGGCCGCCCAGCGCGGGTCCACTGCTTTTGCTTGCTTGGTCTCGTAAGGCTCGAAGAGGTCCAGGAGAGCGGACGGGCCTTCCGCGCCGATCCCCCACACGACATCGCCCAGCGGATGCTGCCGCTCGTGGAGCACCCGCTGCACGACCTCGTTTGTCCCCGACGCCAGGGTATTGAGCTTGATATCGGGCACTGCCTTGGCCCACATCGGCTCCACAGCCTTGATGATCTCTTCCTTCTCGGCGGAGTAGGCCACCACCTCGCCTGCTGGTGACTGGCCCTTACCGCACCCGGTCAGCACGATAGCGCTCCCGAGGGCAACCAGCGCCACCACCCCTGCGAACCATCGGACTGCTGACGGAATCACTCTGGTCATGATGAATCCCCTGACTGTGCCCCTGGGCGAAGGACGCCCAGCGGCGAGGATTATAGGGGCAGGCAAAGCGCGCGTCAAGGAGCGCCTGCTAACTCGGGGCGGCACAAGTCTGATCGCCGGCCTCTCCTGTCATTCTGAGTCCGCCGGCCTGCGCGGCTGGGCTTAGAATGACAGGGGCGAGCAATTCTGTTTGGGCAGACAAAACCACTTTTGTCATCCTGAGCGAGAGCGAAGGATCTCTCAGGTGAAGCTGCCAGGAGTCCGAAATCGCCCGGGGGACCGGGCTCCCACAGCGGGCGGCAGCAGTCAGCGGACGCTGTGCGAGTTGACATATTTGACGAGGAACGAGTGCAGGGTGGGGTTCGCGGCTGCGATGCAGGAGCGGAGCGATTCGGGGCCCGCGGTGAAGGCGGGCGCTGAATCGAGGGACTCGCCATAGGCATCGGTGACGGTGCAGCCCGCCTCCTGGGCCACGAGCACGGCAGCGGCGATATCGTAGGGGCACAGGCCCATGATGCTGCCGAGCCCTGCTGCAGCGAAGGCGGCGTGGGTATCGGGGCGGTCGCGGTAGATGCGATTGGCGATGTCGAGCGTGGCGTCCAGTTGGCCGGTTACCAGGCGGGTGAGCGAGAACGAGGTGCTGTTGCACGTGAAGAAGCCGCCGGTGAGCGAGGTGCGATCAACCAGTTCGCCCATCACCTGGAATATCGGCTCGGACGGGCGGCCCACGATGCCCAGGCTCCAGGAGATGCGGTCGAGGTCGGTTTCAGAAGACAGGCGCGGGCGGAAGGTGCGGCTGCCCTCGCGCCACTCCGCGCCATGCCCGCGCTCGGCATAGAAGACGCGGCGGCCGATGATCTCGGCCAGGCAGGCGTGGGTAACGTCGCCCAGGGTGAGGTTCTCCGGAGGGCGCAGCAGCGGACCGGCCCTTCGACTCCGCTCAGGGTCGCCCGGGCTCCGCCGCGGGGCGACGATCGCCGCGATGGAGACCATGCATCCCTCGAAGCCGGCGCGGGCATTGCGCGTGCCGTCAATGGGGTCCACGATAAGGACAGCCTGCGGCTTCCCAGAGCCAATGCTGACCAGGCCGCGATCCTCCGAGTAGTAGAGCACGGAACGGCCGGTCTTTCGCAGCAGGTTGTCGAGGCGTTCCTCGGCGACGCGGTCCACCTCGAAGGTTGCATCGCCGGCGGCGGCTGTGCCGACGATGCCGCGTCCCCGCAGGCCCACCACCCAGGGGCGCACGGCACTGCGGATGCCGGTGGCAAGTCCCTCGAGAAAGCCGCGCATGGTCATGGCCTGACCTTGGGCAGGAGGCAATCCGCCAGCCGGCGGACTGCCCTGCGAGATGTGCGCGCTAATTGTTTCCTCCCCCTTGACGGGGGAGGAGGCAAGGTGGGGGTGGGTAGCACAGGTTTCCAACCTGTGCGGTGCACGGAATGCAATCCTGTGCCACACCCCCCGCCCCAACCCTCCCCCACGACGGGGGGAGGGAGACGTGCATGCGCAGGGCCGCGCGGACGAGTTGGTAGAGCCTGCCACATGGATGCTCTTACGATCGCGCCAGCGAGGTGATGGCGCGGACCATGTAGTCGAGGTCATCCGAGGTCAGGCGCGGATGCACCGGCAGCGTGATGAGGCGATTGAAGGCAGCCTCGGCCACAGGGCATTCGCCCTCGCGGTGTCCGCGCTTCTTGTAGGCGCTGGTCCAATTGAGTGGGATGTAGTGGGTGCCAGCCCTGACGCCGTGCTCGTCCAGCAGGCGCTTCATCAATTCGGTCTTGCCCATGCCGAACACGTCGGCGTCCACCAGCACGGGATAGAGATGGAAGACGTGCTTGACGTCGGGCGAGACATAGGGAACAGTCAGGCCCTTGATGCTCCCGAGCCGCTCGGACAGGTATCCGGCGTTGGCAATGCGGCGGGCGTTAAGGTCATCCAGTTTGCGCAGTTGCACGCGGCCGATCGCGCCCTGCATTTCGGTCATGCGGACGTTGTAGCCAGGTTCGTCGAACTCCTGCCACCAGAAGCGCTCTCCGCGGGGAACCTTGGTTTCGTCAATCGGCGGATACTTGTAACTGCCTCCGAAGACCCGGGAACAGTGGGAGCGGTATAGGGTGACGCGCTCAGCCAGCGCGTCATCGTTGGTCGTGACCATGCCGCCCTCGCCGAGGGTTGACATGTTCTTCTGCTCGTGGAAGCTGAAGCAGGCGATGTGGCCGAGGCTGCCCGCCTTGCGCCCCTTGTACTCGCCGCCGGGCACGTGTGCAGCATCCTCGACGACCGCGACGCCGCGGTTAGCGGCAATATCCATGAATGCATCCATATCCGCGCATTGACCGTAGAGGTGCACCGGTATGATCGCCTTCGTGCGCGGGGTTATCTTCGCGGCGGCGGCAGCGGGATCGAGGTTCAGGGTTCGCGGATCAACGTCGGCGAGGACGACGGTAGCGCCGCGCGTGGCGACAGCGTTCGCAGTGGCAATCCATGTCAACGGGGTGGTGATGACTTCGTCGCCAGGGCCGACGCCGAGAGCGGTGAGCGCCATCTCCAGCGCAGCGGTGCAGTTGGTGACCGCCCGCGCGTGCTTGACGCCGATGTAAGAAGCGAACTCTTGCTGAAACGCGGCGACCTCGGGGCCGTTGGTGGGCGCGTCGCGGCCGAGGACCTCGATCAGCACGCGCGCCTCTTCCAGACCGTAGATGCTCCCGAAGCGGGTTTGCAGGTCTCGAACAACCTCAGATTTCTTCTCGGTCACGATTCCTCCGGTTCCGGGCGGCCACCCTTCGGCTGTGCTCAGGGCAGGCGGGGGGCCGCCCCTACATTCAGGATGAACCGATTGCCACCACGCGCGCCAGGCCATCGTCGGTGTCGAGCAGCGGTGTGCGCAGCAGCCTATGGGCGCGGTCTGTGTTGAACGAAACGTCCTTCGGCCTGGGCGCGCGGCCAGAGAGTTCCGGGCCGTGAACGTCCCTCACCAGCGAAGGATCGGCGCCCAGGCGGCGAGCGATCTTGACCGCGAAATCATACCTGCTGATGCGCTCTCGCGGCCCGAGGTGCAGCAGGCCGGACATGTCCATGCCAGCCAACTCGGCCAGCGCGTCCGCGAGTGTCAATGCGTCGGTGGGTGTGCGGAATTCATCGGCGGGCTGGTTTGTAGGCTGACCGGCGCTCAGTCTCTGCACGACGCGCGTCAGGAACGATGCGCCGCCGGTGCGCGGATAGCCATAAGCCATCGAGATGCGGACAGTAAGGGCCGGATGATAAAGCACGCGAACCGCATGTTCGGCAGCGACCTTGGTGCGGCCGTACACGTTGACCGGGTTTGGCGCGTCGTCTTCGCTGTAGCCGCCGGTGCGGCCGTCGAAGACCGTGCTCGTGGAGATAAAGAGCAGCCGGGCCTTGACGCCAGCGGCAGCATTGGCGATGTTGGCGGTGCCGTCCACGTTCACGCGCCAGGCGCGTTGCGGATCGCGCTCGCTCTCGTCAACGTCGCCGATGGCGGCGCAGTGGATGATTGCATCGGGGCGCAGATCGCCGACAGCGGCAGCCATCGCCGCCCCATCTGTGATATCCAGGCAGCGCAACTTCGCACCCTCGATGGGCGCAGCTTCGACACGATCAGCATTGATCACGCGCCACCCCGCAGCGAGGCCAGCCGCAAGCACATGGCCACCGATGAATCCGGAACCGCCCGTAACGAGTAAGTTCTTAGGCACGCGCCGCTTTCCCATCGAGCGAACGCATTGTATCCGCCCGATGGCGGAAGGTCAATGCTGTCAAACGGGAGGCGACTTCTAGCCCAAACTATTCACGAATCCCACGGCCGCAGGCTTTCGCCTGCGCCCTAGACGTGCGCGGGCTCTCCTGAGCCCGCGCACGAGCGGTCTCGGGAGAAGCCGCTCCCAACGCGTAGCGTCGAACGCTCCGTCACTGCGGACGCGTGCGGAGCACATGTAACATTCTGGCTGCAGAGGCCAATCGTCCACCAATCAGGCGGGGTCCTTTTCCGGCCTCATGAATAATCCGGGCTAGAGAGTCTCGTGCGTTTGAGCAGGATGCCCCAGGGGCCAGGGTGGCCCGGCACAGGCAGCCCGGTGTGTGACGCAGCCGCCCGCGGCTGTGGGCGCGGGCGATGGCGCCTGTGCCACATGGTCCCCCGCCGTAATACACGGAGCTCATTAATTCGCCGCGAGGCATTTATCGGCAATGCTGGCAAGCGGACCCCTCGACTTTGCCCAGGGTGGTGTGCCCGCTGGCTGCTGATCCAGGTTGAGTAGGGTCGGCGGCAGCCGTTTTTCGCTGGGGGTCTATCGCTCTTGCCGGCGGTTCACCTCTGCATCCCAGAGTTTCTGCAATGCCTCAGCATGCTTGGCGGTCTCACTGGCGAGGGATTGAAAGACTCGCTTCAGCTCCGGAGAATCCGATTCGAAGAACCCGAACCATTCCTTCTCTATCATCTCCCTCTCCAGCTGCACCGCGGCGCCAAAGGCATCAACGATGATGATTTCTGCCTGTTTGGCTCTGGCCAAAGCGCTTGCCGCACGGTCCAGCAGACCGGTGATCCGCTCTGGCTCGACGCTGTGCTCTTCGCTCAAGCGCACAGAGCCGTCTTGGATTCTGGAACGTAGGGTGCGCACCCAGTCGGCATGCTGGATTTCATCGCTCGCCAGACGCTGCCAGGCTGCCTTGTACCGCGGAAAAAGCGCCGCATACTGCTTGTACAGGTCGCTCATGGCTTCCTCGTAGCGCTCCATCAGCCTGGTGTAATCGGCTTGTTCTTGCCTGGTGCTCATTGGCCTTTCTCCCGTACCCGACCAAACACGTGCGGGCGCCGCAAGGTTCCACGTCGCACTGCGACACTCAGTCCGTCTTCACCTCTCGACCAGCCCTTGGGATGGCGGCAGTGCCGCCTCGGACCTGAACACCTCGCCCAGCGCGATGGCTGCGGGCTTTGGGCGGCCAAGAAAATCCACCACCGCGGTATTGACCGGACACGGGTAGCAGTCGTGCCCCATCCAGATGATGAAGCCGCCGCAGCGCGGGAACCTATTCTTGCATGCGCGGGCTGCGTAGGCCAGCGCCTTTGCCTGGCGGGCCTGGCTCCACTCGACGTACATGTCGAGGTTCGAGGGGTCCCCTCCCTCGTTCAGGTAATCCGGCCACTGGATCCACCAGCCGTTTGTGTGCATCCAGAATAGATTGCTCGAGTCCCCCGGCAGAGCCATCTCGCCGCCATAGCGCCTGATCAGATCCGCGGGGCTGGCGCCCGGCATCCCGGTCTCCGAGCGGAAGAGCGCATCGTCGCCATCCCAGTATTTGCACCACTCGTCCAGCGGGCCATCGGCCTTCCAGGGGCCATGCACATCGTGGTGCACCCCCTTGCCGAAGTCCTCGGCTGACGCGCTGAAGCGCGGGCCGCTGGGGGAGGTGGGGATAAACCGCCGCGCCGGGTCAAGTTCCCGGACGACGTCGCGCAGCGCCGCGATTGTCGGGTAGGAAACATCCGCGGGCTTGAGGAAGCCGGGGCGCTTCCTGCCACGCGAATAGCCTTCGAGTTCGTTGCCCCCCGACCACAGCAAGAGCGAAGGATGATGACGGCGGCGCGTGATGTAACTGGCAGCGATCTCCTTCAGCTCCCGGACGAACGGCGCGGTCTCGGGCGGCCGGTTCTCCAGGCCCGATGAACTGAGGGGGAACTCCTGCCACACCATGATCCCCAGGCGATCGCACAGTGAATAGAAGGATTCCCGCTCCAGCACCGATCCGCCCCACACGCGCAGCAGGTTGCAGCCCATTTCCTGGTAAAGCCGAAGCCGCACGCGGTAGTCCTCCTCGGTGACATCCGCGAACACCGCCCGCGGCGGCACCCAGTTGACGCCCTGCAAGAACGTGTCAACGCCGTTGATCTCGCAAAGCCAAGGTTCCGCATCCGGCGGGGCGCCGGCGCAGGGCTTCCATACGATGCGCCGGAACCCGACGGTGCGCGTCTCCTCGTCCAGCGCAGTCCCATCCGTGGCGAGCAGCCTCAGGCGCACAGTGTAAAGCCGCTGTTCTCCATTCCCATTCGGGTGCCAGGGCTGCACCGCGAGATCCCCCAGGCGGCACGAAAAATCCGCGCTGGCGGCGAACGATTGCCGCAGCACCTCCCCCTCGCTGCCCTCGATGGTAATCTCGGCGCGCTGCGCTTGCGCCAGCGCCAGTGCTGCGCTGATTGTGAGGCTGCCTCGCTGCGCCCGGTGGTCGTAGTCGGCATACAGTGAGAAGCCGGCGATCGCGTCGCCCTGCTGCACTTCCAGGCGGATCGCATCCCAAACCCCGATCTGCACGATGCGCGGGACCCAGTCCCAGATGTAATTGAAGCGCGGCTTCCAGTCGCGCATTTTGGAGGTGTAGCCAATCTGGCCCAGATAGCGAGGGATCTCCATGAATACCACGGCGATTCGGTTGCTCTTGGCGGTGAGACGCCGCGTCAGGTCGAAGACGTGCGGCACCAAGGCATTGCGGAAGAGGCCCGCCTGGCGCCCGTTGACGAGAATTACGCCCTGGTAATCGAGGCCATCGCATTTGAGGAGGGCGCGGCTGGATTTCGGCGCCCACCCGGCCGGGAGTTCCGCCTCGAACATCCAGTCGCGATTCTCCACCCATTCGCACAGCCGCGAGTTGACGCCAAAGTTCCAATCCGGTATCAGGCCGGCATCGAGCAGCGCTTTCTGCACCGAACCGGGAACCTGCGCCGGGATCGCGGGGATGTCGGGCTTGGATCCCATTTTCCAGTAATTGGGATGCCAGCCGGTCAATTTCCATTCGAGCCGCGACAGGTCATGGGATTCTCTCATCTGGGTCACCTTCTAGCGAAGCCCTTGGTGTTGCCATTTGCAGCTTCGCACTCTTCGAGCAGGTTGCAGGGGGTAAGCGTGATCCCGCCAGCGGTACGGCGGATGCGAAAGGTCTTGATCTCGAATGGGCCAAGATTCAGCGAGATCGGCGCGGACATTCCCGCCATGCGCAGGGTCGCGCGCGTGCGCCGGCCGAGCGCTTCACTAAGGCGCAGTACGAGGTCCTCACCATCATCTGCCTTTTTCAAGGCCGACAACACCACCGTGTCCGGCGTCACCTCCAGCATGGGCTCCATGCTGCTGGGCGAGCCCGCCCGAGACGTGGGCTGATGATAGATGAAGAACGGCTCGAGCGGCAGGTTCAGCTCCATGGCTGCGGGGATGAGGGCCCTGGACAGCGCCGGCGCCTTGCCCCACAGCAGCCGGAAGCGAAAATCGTGCTGGCCCTGGTCCATGTAAGTGTGGTGCTCATCTGGTCTCGCGGGCAGGTCGCCGAAGCGAGCGTGCACCGCCCCGCGCACCAGGCTCAAGCCCAACTCGCCATTGCGCCCGGCGTGAAAGGCGTACTGCCCGTCGCTGGCAACGCCTACCGCGAGCCGTTCGCCCGCCTTCTCCTCCAGTCGGACCCAGCGTCCTCCGACATTCTCGGTGCCATCCGCCGGACGCTCGATGGCAGCGAAGGGCACCTCGCACACCGCCCGGCAATCATGCAAGCGCAGCGGCAGCACCCATTTCAGGCACTGCCTGCGCTCCTGCCAATGAACCCGCAGACTGGCATCGAGATAAGGCAGGTCCGCATAAAGGGTGAACCGCTGGCAGACGCGCGAACGCCGCCACCCCACTAGCGACTGGATGGTAACGCTCGCCGCTCCCTGGAAGAGCACATGGAGTGGAGGGCACGCGGCCCTTTCCTCGCCTGACCAGCGGCCCACCTCTCGCGTGGACAGTGGAACGAAATCGCCGAGAGGCGTGCTGAAGTCAACGTTGGGTTCTCCGCCCCAGGCATCCAGGGTATCCTTCATCGCCACCGGTCGGACGCTGCCGCGGAGCAGTTCTCGGCGGGTGCGCTTGTCGTAAAGCGAGGCGAGGCCGCCGGTCGCGTGCAGGAACCTCGCCCGCACCCAGCGATTCTCGACGATGATCGCGGCCTTGGTCCTCGTTACGTTCAAAGGCGAGGCGCTCGCAGCCGGCTGCTCCCCGCGGCGGATCTCGTAGCGCCGCGCGGACAGCGGCGGCACGTGCGCTACAAAAGAAAGATGGCGGTGCCACCCCGAGATGGCGACGGAACGCTCGAATGGGCCGCCCTTATCCTGGCATGGGATCTTGCGACTGGAATCATCGTAGAGCGCGAACGGCACGACCTGCTTAGGCGGCATGTACTCCATCGCGAACTCCAGCCCGACCGGCGCGGTCATCGCGCAGGCGTGGGGGTTGAATACATAGACCGGGATCGTGCCCGGCCTAGGCGGGACATTGGGAAGCAGAACCATTTGCGCCGCCATTCTCAGCCGCCGGCAGATGTCCGCTGAGCGGCCGAAGATCTCCATCGCATCTTGCAGCAGCGGCGCTTCGGCGGAGGAGCCAGCCAGAATGTCGTGAAAAGTGTTGAAGAGCACGCCCTTCCAGGCCTGCTGAAGTTCTTCGTGTGGATAGTTCCGCCCCCGCTGCAGCCAGGCCAGCGCTGACCATCGCTCCGCTGATGCGAGCAGGTTTTCGCCTCGCCGCATCGCGCGCTTGATGGGAGACATTGAAGTGTAGCATCCCGCGAACGAACGCTGCAGGTCGCCGCGGTGCACGGGGTACGCGGAAGCGGGCTTCAGGCTCGCCAGGTACGCCTCCGGGGTGCTGTGCCGGATCTCCACATCCGCGGTTTCACGCATCAGTTCCTGGATCGCCTCAATGTCCTTGCGGGTGGGGCCGCCCCCGTGATCTCCAAGCCCCCATAACACGAGCACGTCTTCACTGGTCTTTCGCGCCAGGTCAGCCCCGCGGCGCGCGCTGTCGGCCGCGGCACCCTCGGAGGTGCCATACCAGCCGGTCGCAGGACGCAGGGCCAGGATTTCGGACCCGTCGAGCCCTTGCCAGCGATACCGGGGCGCAGGCAGCCGCAGCAAGTTCTCGCCGGGCCGGCAGTGAATATATAACCGGTATCCGCTCTGGCGCAGCAATTGCGGCAGGCTGCCATGGTGGCCGAATGAGTCGAAGTTGTATGCCACCTGCGGCCGCACGCCGAACTTGTTGGAAAAATAGCGTCGGCCAGCAGTGATGAGGCGCACGAAAGTCTCGCCGCCCGGCATATTGCAGTCGGGCTGCAGGTACCAGCCGCCGGAGATGTTCCAGCGCCCCTGCTCGAACAATCGCTGGATGCGCGCAAAGAGCGCCGGGTCGTATTGCTCCACCCACTCGTACAGCACGCTCTCATTGTGATTGAAGATGAAGTCCGGGTACTCGTCGAGGAAATCGGCGGCACTGCGAAAGGTCGAGATCGCCTCTCGGGCGCCCTCCTCCCAGGTCCACATCCAGATGGGATCGAGGTGGGCGTTGCACACCAGGTGCACAACCGGCTTGCGCTTGCTCATCCACATGCCTCTGCCAGCGTTCGGGCAGTTCTTGCCGCCTACAGCCCAGTCTCCTTCTGCGATCGCGCTGGGCTCCCCTGCGGGCAGCCCTATCATCCAATGACGAAAGTTGCAGGCGCGTCCTTCTTGCGCCCGGTGTTGACCCGCAGCAGCCGCGGTGCTAGAATCCGCTCATCAACACGATGCGTGATGAGCCGCAAAAGTGGCCGAGATGGGCGTTGCGGACAAGGGAATTGCTGGCGCAATTCTCGCCCGCGCGGGACATGCCTCAGTCTTTCGGGTGGCTGGACGGCAGTAAGCCCCTGATCGCATTTTTTGTAGGCGTTACCTGGCATGACACGGGAGGCGGGCAACGCCCGGTTCAACTGGCCAGAGCGCTGATGCGCTCGGGCTGCCAGGTCCTTTTCCTCACCATGCGAAAGGCCGAGAACATTCGCGCGCGCGACCTTGCGTGCGTGGGCAACTTGCCTTTCTCGGAACCGCGGCTGCCGGGCGATCAGGACCTGATATTCATCGAAGAATTGCTGCGAAGAGCATCTGCGGCACAGCAGCGCGTCGCGGTGTTCGAGTTCCCTTGCCGGCGGTTCGACAGGCTGCTGGAGATCGCGAAGTCGCTGGGCTATGCCACTGCTTACGACATCATTGACCTGTGGAGCGAGTTTCCGGATGTGGATTGGTACGATCGGGGCGCAGAGGCTGCGCTGGTGGCCGGGGCCGACCACATCTTCCACTCAGCAAGAGCGTTGGCCGTCCCGAGGGGTGTCTGCCTGCCCAATGCCTGCGAGGTTGAGGTCTTCCGGCGCCGCGTTTCGCAGCCGCCGCCGGACTTGGAGCGCGGCGAGGTCACTCTGGGATACTGGGGTTCGCTCGATCCGGCCCTGGGAGCGAAGTGGTTCGATTGGGACCTGATAGGCTACGTTGCCAAACAGCGGCCATCGTGGCGAATAGCGCTTCTGGGACCGGTGCGCGGGGACTTTCGCAAGCCGATTGCGCAGGATAACGTGGTTGTGCTCGGGGTGCGCCCGATTGAGCGCCTGGCCGAGTACCTGCCGTGGTTCGACGTTTGCATGATACCTTTCAAGAACACCAAAATGACCCGCGCGGTGAATCCAGTCAAAGTTTACGAGTATCTGGCCGGCTACAAGCCCGTGGTGGCGAGCATGTTGCCCGAAGTTGAGGGGTTTCCCTACGTGCGGGTCACAAAGAACGCGCCCGATTTCCTGGCAGCAATAGAACAGGCGCGCTCGGCGCCCATTGACAAGCGGAAGGTTGACGATTTTCTAGAATCGAATACGTGGAGCGCCAGGGCGCGCAAGTTCCTCGACGCGCTGGGAATCAGCCCCTCCGCGACATCCAGCGGCGGAACGCAAGGTACTGCTTGACGATCGGCAGTTCGGTCGCTTTTTGGAAGCGCCTGTAGAGATCGTCCTTTTCGGCTCGCTCGCGCGCAAGTTCGTCCTGGTGGTGGCGCTTCATCATCGCCACGCCTGGCTCGACCAGCCTGTCGCACACCTCGGCCAGGCCCAGATGCAGGCGCTCGCGACGAACCGGGCCGGTTCTCATTACCTCCCGGCACAGTTCCCGCAGCGAGCCAGCCATATCGGCCGCCTCTGACGAGCCGGCAGTCGCGGGGAACTCGATCACGCAAACGCGGGGACAGCCGATTTCCTCGTCCACCCAGGCCGACCCGACGAGTTCACTTCGCTGCGACTCTGAGGTCACGATGATCGCGCTGGCAAGCGACATGGCAGCCTGCGCCGCAAGCGCATTGCCGTGCTCAATCAGCGCTTCGCCTTCGAGAGCGCCGGGATCGGCGGCAGGCGGCGCGGACGGCCATTCCACAGGCCACAGCACGACCGGCTTGCCCTGAAGGCTCGCGCTGGCGACCTGCCACGCCGCCCAGGGCCAATCGCTTCCGGCAAAAACGTGCACCAAGTCGCAGTGATTGACATCCGGCTCAGTGCTCAGGGTGAAGTGGCAATCCACGCCGTCCTGGCGCAGGCACTCGAAAATCTGGGCCGCGACCCGAAAATCACTTCGGCGATGGTAGCAGGCTTCGACACAGCACTGAATCAAGATGCGCATCTTTTCCAAGAGCCTACCCGAAAGAATCAGAGTGAGACGAAAATGTCATTCTGAGCCCGGTCCGCCGGCTGGCGGACTCAGGGTGACAGTCAACCATTTTTAGAATACGCTCTGATCCCTGTCAACCGCCCAGAATGCGCCGATAGATTGCATACAAGCGGCTAGTCACCATTCGCTGATACAGCCTCACCGCCCTGAGATTCTCCAGTGCCTGGATGCGGCTGCAGGCAGCCTGGAGCACGCGGTATACGTCCTTCGCGAGTGCCCCGCCTTCCCCGATGCGAGGCTGCGCAAGAAGTGATGCGTAAGCGGCGAGCGTCTGTTTCGCAGTGTTCTGCCAGGTGAACTTCGATGCCACGTGCTCGCGCAGCCTGGCATCACGTGGGGCAGCAAGCGCTTGCTCTATTGACAACCGTATGGATTCCTTGTCGCCGGGGTCGCAATACCAGGCCATTTCGCCAAGATACTCACGCGTCCCGCCCCTGTCCGTTGTCACGATGTTGCAGCCCGCGAGGGCGGCTTCAAGGTTCGCTAGCCCCGGCGTCTCGAACCACGATGGCAGCGTGTGCACTTTTGCCGCCACGTAAGCCGCGTGGATTTCACTCTGCGGCAGGGCCCCAACGAATCGAACCCGCGCGCCCGCCGCCTTCTTGCACAGCCGAAAGTAAGGCTGCGACGCTACAGGCCCGATCAACACAACCGGAACATCCATCCCGCGCATCGCCTCGATGAGCGTCAACTGGTTCTTGCGGTCCTCGATGCGCGCGACGCACAAGACGAAGTCCTCGCCGAAGCTCCGCTGAATGTTCTTCGCGACCAGGCCCGCGATCGCACCTTCGGGTCCTTCGTAGTCCGCCGCATTCCGAACGACTGTGATGCGGTCGCGGTCGAAAGCGAAGTCCTGTGCGAGCAGGCCGGCCTCGGCCCCCGCGTTCGGCAGCAGCATATCCGCGGCGGCAAAGGCGAGCGCGAGTTCGCATCGCACGGCCTCCCGCTGGCCCTCCAGCGATTGGACCATCGCGCGCAGCCGCCAGTCAGCCTCCGGGCGCTGCAGCAGCGACCGCCGGTAAGCCGAGAGTTCGGAATCATTCCAGTATATCGTGGAGACTGCGAGGGGCTTGTTCTGCGCGACCGCGTTCAGACACAGCAGCGCGGTTTCGAAGGGCCGCGCGCTGCGGAAAACGTGCACCACATCCCAGGCCGACAACTCTTTCTGCCGCGGCACGATGTCAACCTCAACCCCCAGTGCGCGCAGGTGCTCAGCGGTTTTCGTGATTTGGATTTCGCTGCCGCCGACCACCTGCTCGTAATCGGCGCGGCACTGAAACAGAACCCTCACGCCGCCATGCTACCACCACCCCACTTTCCGCGTCAATCAGCAGCGCAGTCGCGAACCGTAAGGGCGGCCCCCGCCTACCGCTCGAAGGACCTACGGACTCGTAGCTTGCATGCGAGGGAAGGGTCCGAATCGCCGACAGAATAACCGAACGCCCAATGCACGTAAGGGATTCAATGCAGCAGGTCAAGAAACTGCCCAGGCGTGAGCCCTGCCAGCCGGATCAGTGAGCGAAGTGTCCCGCGTTTCACCGGGTTCCGATTTGGAACGGAAACCGTCTGGCGACGCTGCGCGCTGTAAAGGATTAGATGGCTGCCAGTCTGACGCTGGTATTCGAAGCCCGCACGGCCGAAGGCTCTGACGACCTCCCTTGCTGGGAGTGCAGGTAGCCGACTCATCGCACGCCGACGTCCACCGTGGCGAGGAGGGCATCCGTCGGGGTTGGCACCGGGTCACCCTTCTCAGCCAGCACCGCAATACACCCCTCGATCGCATCGCGGATGTTGGCCATCGCCTCTTCTATGGTTTCCCCCTCGCTTACGCACCCTGGAATCGCCGGGCATTCCGCAACGAATCCCCCGTCCTCCTCGTCCGGTGTTATCACGATCGGATAGCGCATTGTTCCGGTCTCCTCGCTCCCATTATACCACGCGCCGACTTGAACGAGAATGTCCGGCCCCTAACCAACGCATCGCCTGAAGACAGAGACCAGACCCCGGGCGGAATTGGCCCACGTGAAGGAGCGCGCCCGGGCGATGCCTTTCTCGCGCAAGTCGCCGCGCAGGCGCTCATCCAACAGGATTCTGGCCAGGCCCTGCGCAATCCCCTCGACCTTTGTGGGATCAACCAGTATCGCGGCATCGCCAGCGACCTCCGACAGCGAGGAGGTCTTTGAAGTAAGGACTGGAACTCCGCAAGCCATTGCCTCGAGCACGGGCAAACCGAACCCCTCGTAGAGTGAGGGATAGGCGAGCGCATCGGCGGCGCTGTAAAGCGAGGGCAGCATGTCCTCCGGCACGTAATCCAGGAATCGAACCCTCTCCTCGACCTCATACCTTTGCGGCGCGCGCAGGCTTTCTTCCGCAAGCCAGCCTTTCTGGCCCGCAATAATCAACTCGTGCTCGACACCGTGCTCGGCAACGGCACGCGCAAACGCCTCAATGAGGCGCGGCAGGTTCTTGCGCGGCTGCACCGTCCCGACAAAAAGCACATATGGGCGCTCAAGGCCAAGTCGCGCGCGCACCTTCTCCCACCCATTTGGAACTGGCCTGAACTCTGCGCCCACCCCGTGATATACGGCACTGATCTTGCCCGCACCGATCCCGAACAACTCCACTAGGTCGCGCTTCGTGCTCTCCGACACTGCTATCAGGTGAGTCGCGCGCCCGGCGGAGCGGCGCATCGGCTCTACCAGATTGCGCAGCATCTCGGCAGGATAGTGCTCCGGGAAGCGCACAAAACCCAGGTCGTGGAACATCGCCACCGTAGACACCGGGAAATATGGAGGCAGAACAGGATACGGGAAATAGAGAACGTCGCAGCGGTCTCGCCGCGCGGCAAGCGGCAGCGCTATCGTCAGCCAGCCGAACTGGGCTTTCAAAGTGCGCCACCGCGCACAGGACGGAAGATCGAGCGGCCCTGAAGGCTCTCCCCGCGCGTAAAGCAGGACCTCGGGCGGATCCGTTATACCATGCAAGCCCTCCAGCAAACCGAGCAGCGGGCGTTCGATTCCCGTGTATCTGGGATTCGAGAGTATCCTCGCATCTATCCCGACTCGCACTCGTTTCCCTTCCGTCATCCTGAGCGACCTGTCCCGCAAAGCCTTGGCGCAGCGGGAAGCGAAGGATCTCGCTGTTCCTCACCACGCACACCCGGCGCTCACTTGCGGTAGTGTTCCGCTACCTTGTGCACGATGGTCGCCATGTCGGCGATATCGCGCTCGGTGAGCTTCTCAGTCCAGAACGTGCGAAAGACCGAGTTCACGTGAGCGCGCGCCTTGGGGCACATGTCGGGGTGGTAGTCGGGAATCGCGTCCGCAGGAAAGTAATCGAACGGGAACCGCCCTTTGCCATACAGGTGGCCGCGATCAGTGAGGAAGGTATGGCTTTCCGGCAGCAGGTAGTAGCGCCCATGCCCTCCCGGCAGGCCTTCCGCATTGAGGGCGGCGCACAAGGTATCGAGGTCCGCCGTGAACTGTTCGAGATCGAAGCGCAAGTAGTATAGCCACCAAGTCGGCTTCGTGCCCGGGACCACGTGAGGCGGATGTACCCCTGGAATCTGCGCGATCTTTTCCGACAGTAGCTCTGCCATCCGCTGGCGCTGAGCCGTATGCTCGGGCAGCAGCTCCAGGTTGCCGAGGGCGAGCGCGGACAGCACAGCACCGAACCGGTAGTTCAGGCCGATGGTATCGTGGGTGCGGCCGTATCCCGGCTTGGGCGTCGCCCCGCGGGCGAGCCCAAATTTGCGAACCGCCGCGTCAATCTCCTCATTGTTCGTGGTAACAGCCCCACCGTGGTCAGCGGGCATGTTCTTTTCGCCATCAAACGAGAAAGCGGCGCAGTCGGCGAGTGAACCCGTGCGCCGCCCGCGGTATTCCGCCATCACGGCCTGGCATGCGTCTTCGATCACGGGGATGCCGCGTTTCCGCGCCAGGGCGATGATCGGGTCCATGTCGCACGGCATCCCGTAGAAATGCACCACGATGATGGCGCGCGTGCGCGGCGTAAGAACTTTCTCGATGTCCCCGGCTGTGACATTACCGGTTCGGACATCCACATCCGGGAAGAGGGGCAAAGCATTTTGCCACAGCACGCCGGCAACGGAACCGTAGTCGGTGATCGGGCTGACGACCACGTGGTCGCCGGGCTCCACTCCCACCGCCGCGGTAGCCGCGTGCACAGAGGCGGTGCAGTTGTCGAGCGTGCAGGCGAACTTCGTGCAGCACACTTCGGCAAATGCCCTCTCGAAGCGGCCGATCATGTCCGACATCAGCCCGCTCGCCAGGACCTCCTCCAGGTAGCGCCTGGCATTCGGCCCTATCGCCCGCGGGAAAACGTCTGGAAGAGGATGCTCCTTGCCCCGGATGGGAGTTCCCCCATCAATCGCCAGCTTCTCTGCCGTTTGCATTATTGCTCCCTGATGCTGATTTCCAGGCCGTCGCGAACCGCCATCGTCAGCAACGCATCACGGCCTGCTCGCCCGGATTTCTCAATCGGCTCACCACCCGCCAACAACCGAGCGCGCGGCCGGATTCCCTTGCACCGCAGCGTCAGTTCACGGTTCTGCACGCCATCGGGCAGGCCCGCCACCTTCAGCCGGAAACGATCAGGCCCGGCAGCCTCGATCTTCGTTGCCTTGTGCACCAGTATGTAGTCCACCACATCGTCCGGCGTGGCTTTCCAGACCTGGTCTCCGCCCACCTCGTCCACTTTCTCAAACCGTCTGATCAGCGTCTCCACTCGCACTTCCTTTTGGGCGGAGACGACTGGCGTGCGCGCAATGTGCGTATATTCGCAAATCCAGCCGCCCGTCTCCAGCGCTTCGTGCAAGCGGTAATAGGGATCATAAACGCTGTAGAATGGGGAGAAGCCCTCCTCTATCAGCGGCGTGCGGTGCAGGCGCAGCAGGTCGGTATCATAATCATTCAGCGCATCCCACAGCGTCAGTATCGAAAGATAACCCGCTTCCTCCGCCACCGCTCTGGAAGCCGGATAGGAGCTATTATCTCCTGGAACGATGAACATCGTGATGGGAATGCCCAGCACATCCTCCAGCACCTTGCGCGCAAGCACCACTTCCTCCTGCGCGCTCTCGGGCGTGATCGCCAGATGATTCATGCTGTGACAACTCACACCCCAGCCGAGAGCGCGCAGATCCTGAATCTGCTCGGCGCTCAGGTGCTTCATGCCCTCGAATGTGCTGCCCCGAACCGTGCGCACCTTTCCAACCTGCGCCGCTACCATAGAAACATGGCCCGGCATCCCGAACTGCTGGTGGATTGCCAGAGTGTCGCCAAGCAGAGCCTCCAGGCCCTCGTCATAAGTCACCGAATAGACGAAGCGCTTGCCGAACTTCCACTTGTCTTTGAGCAATTCCATCGCAGCGCCCGCCCTCATCTTCCCCGCCAGTCCTCCCGCTCCTTCGCCCCTATTCAGTCATTCCGAGCGAAGCGAGGAATCTCTTTGTTCCAGTCCTTTCCTCTCCTCTTCTAGCCGCCCCATCGTGTGTAGGGCAAGGGCTCGCCCCTTGCCGCCCTGTTGTGTGGCACAGACGCCCCCGGCTGTGCTTCGGAGTGCGGCGGCGCGCCGCCGCTTTCACACCGGGCGGCTTGCCGCTTGGCTGTTGACCCTGTAGGGCGGGCGTGCCTACGCCCGCCCCTCTTGCGTGGAACAGCCGCCCGCCGCAACCTGTAACGCCCCGACTCGTCGGGGCATGCCGCCGGGACGGCGGCGGTACGACTGGAGCAGCAAACGCGGCAGCCCTACCAGGTTCCAACCGTCCCCCATGACGGGCGCTGCCCCGACAGGTCCAGGTCGCGGCCCAGGGGGCGAAGAAACCTGACTTGGCCCGTCACCTTCCGCTCTCTCGCGAATTCCTTGAGCAGGCCATCCCAAAACCCGCCGAGGGCGGCGTGCCAGGTTATGCTGGCCGCGCCGCGCTGCGCCGCAAGTCTGATGACCGGGTTGATCAGCCTCTCAGGGCCTTCGCCTACAAAAGCCGCCTGCATCACCTGCTCGCCGTTGAACTGCAGATACCCGACAAGCCTGTCGCCCTCCCAGGTGCCGAGCAGCCCTTCCCCACTGCCGAAAGCCCGCGCCTCGCACCACACCGGGAAGTTCGACCGCGCCCACGCCAGGCGAACCGGCATTGCTTCCTCGGGCGTGATGCTGCGCAGGGCAATGGTACTCTTCTCGACGGAATCGCGCCTTTCCAGCACGTGCACAACCTGTTCAACCCAGACGCGGAAGCCTGCCGCAGCGTAAAACTTCATTGCGCGCTCCAGGCCCCTGTTCGTATGCAGCGACACGGCCCGGCATCGCTTGCTTGTTAGGTAGTCAAGCGCTCTTTCGACCAGCATGCGGCCGATCCCCATGCCGCGCAGGCTCTCCTCGACCAGCATCTGACCGATGCCGCCGAGCAAGCGCATTCGCCCTTCCATGAATACCGGCCTACGGCAGGTCATCACATGACCGACAACCCGGTCGCCTTGCCAGGCTAGGTGGATTCCTTGCGCCTCAAGAAGCGGATCGCTGAACTTGTCGAGATAGACCTGACGCGCAATCCATCCAACCGGCAAAAGGAACGCGAGGATTGCCTCATCGTCTCCGGGCTGCCAGTGTCTGTAAGTTACTCGGGAACCCACCGTTGGCACTCACGCCCATCTCCGCCTCACCGCCCAGACGATAGGCGCCGCAGCGCAAGCCTTCACAAAGTCAACTGCCACGAACGGCAGAATGCCGGAGGAGAACGCGGCTGCGCCCCTGGCTGCGAGCGTAGCGCCCGCAGTCATCCAGCGCATCAGCCAGAGCCATCCCGGCAGGTATATCAGCGCCAACCCCACGATGCAAGCTGCCAGCGTTCCTGCTAGCGAACGGCGCCGCCACTCAAGAATCCACCCCACCGCGAACGAGCACATCACGAAGCCCACCAGGTAACCACCTGTCGGCCCGGCGAGGCCCGCCAGCCCTCCTTTGCCCCCTGAGAATACAGGCAGGCCGCACGCGCCTATTCCGAGATATCCCAACTGGCTGATGGCTCCCAGCCGCGATCCCAGCAGGCCCGCCGAGAGCAGGACAACGAACACCTGCAGCGTGAGCGGCACGGGCGTGAAAGGCAATGGAATTCTCACTTGCGCCGCGAGCGCTGTCAGGCAAGCCGTCAGGGTGCACAACACCACGGCCCCGGCCCATGATCGAGAGCGGCAGATAACTTCGAGGGGCGCACGTGCAACAAGTTCAGCCGCCCGCATGCGTCTTCTCCTTTTTGAGAATGCGCCTCACGCGCATCCAGACGATAAGGCAAATTGCTGCCACAATGACAAGGCCCAGCACCGCGCGGTTCGCGTGCTCCAGGACCTTCACTATCGCCCGCCATTCTTCCCCCACAAAATACCCGATCAAGACCGCGAGGACGACCCAAATCCCGGAGCCGAGGGCTGTGTAGCCCAGGAATTTCCAGTATTGCATGCGCGACAGGCCGGCAGGCAGGGAGACAATGGCGCGCAGCCCGGTCACCCAACGACAGATGAGCACCGCAGCAGCCCCGTAACGCGAGAACCATTGCTCCACGCTGTCCAGGCGCTGTGGGGTCAGCAATACCCATTTCCCCCATCGCTCCACGAGGGGCCGCCCACCGAACCGGCCTGCTGCATAGGCAATCGAGGCGCCGGTCAGCGCCCCGGCCAGCCCGACGACCATCGCCCCCCAGAGGCTGAAATCGCCTCGGGCCACCAGAAACCCCGCGAACACGAGCACGATCTCACTCGGTATTGGCATGCACATTGCTTCGAGGGCCATGAAAACGAACACACCCGGATATCCGAGGTGCGCTATGGCAATGCTAACGTAGTTGACCGCAGTCTCGATGAATCGGGCCATTGGCCCACCCGTGCAGGTCCCCTATCATTCCGCGCAGGGCGGCAGCTTCCTGCGCTCAGCCTCTGGCCAGGTCTTCAATCATGTCCACCACTGCGTCGGCGGCGCCAAGGCGGCCCATCGCGCTGCTCCGTCGTGCAAGTTCGTCTCGCGCGGCAGGGTCGCTGACCAACCGCCATATTTCGTCGGCCAGGCGCTGCGCAGTGAGTTCAGCGTCGCGGATTACGACCGCTGCTCCCGAGGCCTCCAGGGGCGCTGCGTTTTGCTCCTGGTGCCCTTCCGCCGCTCCCGCCCAGGGCACGATGATCGGTGCCAGGCCGCGGGCCGTTATCTCTGCAAGCGTGCTTCCGCCCGCACGAGACACGACAATGTCCGCCGCCGCAAGGGCGTTGTGCATATCATGACGGTACTCGAAGACATGATAGCGTAACCCCAATTCCCTTGCTCGCGCTTCGTCGAGGTAGGCCACGTTCTCCCTGCCGGTGATATGAACGATCTCGACCTCGCGAAGAGCCGGCCAGCGGGCGAGAATCTCCAGGGCGCCGACGAATGCCCTGTTCACCGGCAGCGATCCGATGCTCCCGCCAAAAACCAACAGTGCCAGCCTGGATGGGTCAATACCCAGTGCTCGCGCCGCATCCTCGCGACTGGTGGAAATGATCTCACCGCGTACCGGGGTTCCCACCACCTCCACCCGCACTCGCTCAGCCCTGCGGCCCAGCAGCGCAAGATACCTGTTGCGGCAGCCATCAGACACAACTGCCGCCGCAGATACCAGGCGCGCGGCAACGCGGGTTGTCAGCCCGGGTATCTCGTTCTGCTCGACCGCCAGCGAAGGCGTCCGCGTCAGCCACGCCCCAACCAGGACGGGACCGCATACGAACCCGCCTGCGCCCACCACGACATCGGGCCGAAAACGCCGCAACAGCAGAAGGCTTTGCCAGAGCGGCACCCCGGCCGCAAGCCACAGGCCAGCCTTCAATCTTTGCACGACCGACCGGGTAGCAGCCAGTCCCTTCACGGTGATGAACGCCACTCTGAAACCAGCCGCAGGCACCACCTGCGCCTCGATCCGGTCGCGCGTGCCCACGAACAGTATTTCTGCCTGAGGGTGCCGCGACCTTACGCGCTGCGCAATGGCAATCGCCGGGTACACGTGCCCACCAGTGCCCCCGGCGGCAATCAATACTCGCAGCCCACTTCGGACTTGCGCGGCGGAGCTGTCTTTCCCCTGCTTCATCGGGCAGGTAAATATTGTCCCTGCGGGGCTTTACACCTTCGCAGGCTTCTGTTACAATATTGCTGGAACGAGTGGGCATGCGACCGGGGCGGTCGGTGCCAGTAGTCAGCAGCGGGTCCGTCGCGTGGCGGATCGGCTCCTGACGTCTGACTCCGCGTCGCCCCGGCAGCTTGCTCATAACAAAAAAGAGCGCGCCCGGGCGCGCGGGCCAAGGCGGAAGCAGTGCCGCTGTCGAGCGAACAGAAAAGAGAGATCGCAGCCGAGTATAAGCACCATCCGACCGATACCGGGTCGGCCGAGGTTCAGATCGCCCTGCTTACGGCGCGGATCAACCAGCTGACCGATCATCTCAAGACCAACCGTCGGGACCATCACTCCCGCAGGGGGCTGTTCGTGATGATCGGCAAGCGCAGGAGACTGCTCTCCTACCTGAGCACGCGCGATGCGCAACGCTACAAGTCACTGATCCAGAGGCTTGGCCTGCGCGACGTCGTCGGCGTGCGAAGGTAGGAGCAGAATGCCAGTAGTTTCCTGGAACGTCAACGAAAAGTCCCTTTCGATCGAAACAGGCACGCTTGCGCGCCAGGCAAGCGGCTCGGCGGTCGTGCGCTTTGGCGATACCATCGTGCTTGCCACCGCCACTCACTCTGCGCAGCCTCGCGAGGGCGCGGATTTCTTCCCGCTTACCGTGGACTTCGAGGAGAAGATGTGGGCCGCAGGCAAGATCCCGGGCAGCCGCTTCATCAAGCGCGAAGGTCGCCCCAGCGAGAACGCCATCGTCACCTGCCGCCGCATTGACCGGCCCCTCCGCCCGCTGTTTCCGCCGGGCTTCCGGCACGAGGTGCAGGTAATAACCACCGTCCTTTCGGCCGACCCGTGGAACTTGCCCGACATCCCGGCGATGATCGCTGCCTCGGCCGCGCTCACCCTGTCCGCGATACCTTTCGCCGGCCCGATCGCCGCGGTGCGGGTTGCCCGCTTGGATGGTCAGTTCGTCTTGAATCCCACCTACCAGGACCTCGACAGGGCTGAGCTCGACCTTGTCGTCGTGGGGACGGCGCGCGAAATCTTGATGATCGAGGCCGAGGGCCGGCAGGTTTCGGAGGCCGATGTGCTCGAGGCGGTCGAGTTCGGACGGCAATCGTTCCAGCCCTTGATTGACATCCAGCACGAACTCGCGCGCTCGCAGCCCAGGGAGAAGCTCCCGGCCGCCGAAGAGTCAGACGCGGATCTCGGCGATGCGCTGGAGCCTTTTGCCGATCAGGTGCGCCAGGCCCTGATCAACCCCGACAAGCTGAAGCGAGAATCCGCCACGCAGGACAGTGCGCAGGAGATCGTGCAAGCCCTGCTGCCGCGCTTCCCGGACCGCGAGCAGGCCCTGTCGCTTGCGGTCGAGCGGTTCATCGAGTCCGTCTTCCACCGGCTCGTGCTGGACGAGAACAAGCGCCCCGACGGCCGCGCCCTGGATGAAGTCCGCCCCGTTTCCTGCCACGTTGCCCTGCTGCCGCAGACTCACGGCTCCGCGCTTTTCTCGCGCGGGCAGACCCAGGTGCTTTCCACCGTGACCCTCGGCGGCATGGGCGAGGCCCAGATCATTGACACCATGACCCCCGAGGAACAAACCAAGCGCTTCATCCACCATTACAACTTCCCGCCCTTCAGCGTCGGCGAGGTCAGGCCGCTGCGCGGCCCTGGGCGACGGGAGATCGGGCACAGCGCTCTGGTTGAGAAGGCGCTGCTGCCCCTCGTTCCCGACGAGACCGAGTTCCCCTACACCATCCGCGTGGTGTCCGAGGTGCTGGAATCCAACGGCTCGAGTTCGATGGCCAGCGTCTGCGCGAGCAGCCTGGCGCTGATGGATGCCGGCGTCCCGATGAAGGCCGCCGCTGCGGGTATCTCCGTCGGCCTGGTGCGCGAGGGCGACCACTTCGCGCTGCTTACCGATATACAGGGGATCGAGGACTTCTCGGGCGGCATGGACCTCAAGGTGGCAGGCACCAGAAACGGCGTCACCGCCATCCAACTGGATGTCAAAGAGCACGGCATTGATCTCGAGATCCTTCGCCAGGGCCTCGATCGAGCCCGCGCCGCGCGGCTCAGCATCCTCGACGAAATGGACAAGAGCCTTTCCGCACCGCGCCCCGAACTCGCGGCCCATGCCCCGCGCGTGTTCACACTGGTGATCCACCCCGACAAGATCGGCGCGCTTATCGGCCCGGGCGGCAAGGTGATAAAGAAACTGGAGGCCGATTTCTCGGTGCGCATTGACATCGAGCAGGACGGCAGGGTCTTCGTCGCCGCCCCCGACCAGAAGAGCGGCGAGGAAGCGGTCAAGACCATCGAGGACCTGACGCGCGAACTGCGCATCGGCGAAACCTATGTCGGCAAGGTCGTGCGCATCACCTCCTTCGGGGCCTTTGTCGAGATTGCTCCGGGCAGAGACGGTCTGCTGCACATCTCCCAGATCGCTCCCGAACGCATCGAGCGCGTGGAGGACGTGCTCAGCATGGGCGATGAAGTGCTGGTCAAGATCCTGGACATTGACCCCGCCGGCAAGGTGCGCCTCACGCGCAAGGGCGCGACCGAATCCCGCCCCTCCCACAAGTAGGCGCGCCGCAGGATGGCCCTCAAGGCAGCTGGACCGCCGGGTATTCCCGCAGCTTGGCGTAGATCTCGGACTTGATGGCGTCGAAAGCCTGCTGCGAGTCGGCCTCGAACCTCAGCGTCAGGTAGGGATTGGTGTTGGAGGGCCGGACCAGTCCCCAGCCGTGCTCCTGTTCCACCCTTATCCCGTCTATCGTCAGCGAGTCGGGGTATCGGGCCTTGAAATACCGGGCGACCTCGTCAACTATCTGGAACTTCTTATCGTCCGGGCACGGGGCTTTCATCTCCGAGGTCTTGACCATCTTCGGAACCGAGGCCCAGTGTGCCGAGACCGGCAGGTCGCTCTTGGAGAAAGCCTCAAGCAGCCGCAGCGCGGCGAGGGTAGCATCGTCGAACCCGTAGTAGTCCTCCTTGAAGAACATGTGGCCGCTGACCTCTCCCGCCAGCAGGATCCCCTCCTGGCGCATCTGCTTCTTGATCAGGGAGTGGCCGGTTCTGGACATCACGGGCTGCCCTCCGTGAGCGCGGATGTCCTGAACCAGGGTGCGCGATGACTTGACATCCATCATCACCCGCTCGCCCGGCCTGCGAGCGAGCAAATCGCGCGCCAGCACCATCAGGAGTTCATCCGCCTCGTGGCGGCCGCCCTTTTCATCCACCACGCCGATGCGGTCGCCGTCGCCGTCCAGCGCGATCCCGAGATCCGCCTTGTGAGCGAGCACCGCTTCGCTCAGATCATGGACGTTCTCCTCGACCTCCGGGTCGGGAACCCCGTGGGGGAACGTTCCGTCGGATTCGCAATACAGCCGTGTCACCTTGCAGCCGGCCCGCCTGAGTATGGCCGGGGCGAATACAGATGCCGTGCCGTTTCGCGTATCGAGCACCACTTTCATCGGGCGCGCGAGCGAAACGCGAGCCAGCAGCTCCCTGGCGTAACTTGCGCCGATGCTGCGCCTGGTCAGCCGGGCGCGCCCGCTCAGGAAGAGGCGCGATTCCGCCAGGCAGCGGATGTCCTGGATGTCGCGCTCCGCGATGGGAGCCGCGTCGGCCAGGGTGAGCTTGAGACCGTTGTACTGTATCGGGTTGTGGCTGCCGGTGACATTGATCCCGCCGTCGAGTTTCCGATAGCAGACCGCAAAGTACAGCATCGGCGACAATGCCAGGCCGATGTCCACGCAGCCGCAGCCCGCCGCCATTGCGCCGCGAATCGCTGCCTGCTGAAGTTCGAGTGATGAAGGCCGGTTGTCGCGCCCCACGGCGATCTTGGGGCGCTGCAAGCCCGTCCGCAGGCGCACGTAGGTGCCATAGGCGCGCGCGATGCGCTCGCCGCTTGCGGGAGTCAGGTCCTCCCCCACCACTCCGCGGATGTCGTAAGCGCGAAAGATGAATGGGTTCAACGCCGCGGTCTGCTCGGACATCACGTCACCTCCTGCAGCTCTCAACTTCAATCGCAGCCGGCCTGTTCCGCCACCGCTTGGCCTACGAGCGTGGCCCCCGGCTTTATCCTGATGCTGCTGCCGATGATGCAATCACGAATCTTGGCCCCAGCGCCCAGAACGCACCCATCCCAGACAACGCTACGCGACATGCTCGCCCCCTGCCCGATGACAACCTCATCACCCACAACGCAGTGGGGCCCAAGGCCAGCGCCGTGGCGGACCTCACACCGACCCCCCAGCAGTGCCGGTGCCGTGATCACCGCCCCACGGCCAATGCTGGTCTCCTGCCCGACCCGCACGCCAGGCGCTCGCTCCGCGCCGTCCAGAGGCACTTGCAGTTTGCCATCCAGGATATCGAAGTGAACCTGCCGGTAGGACTCTGCCGTGCCGACGTCTATCCAGTAACCTTCCGTCCGAAAAGAATAGAATGGGAACTGCTTCGCCAGCAGATGCGGGAAGAAGTCTCGCTCCATTGAGAACGGCGGCTGCGGCATCTCCGCCAGCAGATCGCGCTCGAAAATGTAAACCCCCGCGTTGATGTACTGGTCGCGCATCGTGCCTGCGGCGGGCTTCTCCAGGAAACGCTTCACCCTGTCCTCCCGATCACTTTCCACCACACCATAGCGGCTCGGGTCAGCCACCAGCACCGCCGCAATCGTCGCCGCCGCCCGCTTGCGGGCGTGGAACTCTATCATCGCCGAGAGGTCGAACGATGTCAGAATATCCCCATTCATCACCACGAACGGGCCGTCCAGGAACCCCGCGCAGTTCTTTGCCGCCCCCCCTGTGCCGAGCGGCTCGCTTTCCACCATGTATTCAAGACGCACTCCGAAATCCCGGCCGTCCTTGAAGTGCTCGCGGATTATCTCCGGCTTGTAGCAAACCGCGAGCGCCACCTCGCGCACCTCGCCGTGCACAAGCCACCTCAGGATCCGTTCGAGCAGCGGCCTGTTCGCGATGGGAACCATCGCTTTCGGCACCGCGTATGTGACTGGATACAGGCGGGTGCCAAGCCCGCCCGCGAGGATCACGGCTTTCATGGTTGGCATCGGTGAGGGTACACAGTAGCGACCTCAAGAGGGTATCGCGAATGCCGAGCCGTTGTCAACGGCCGCACCGCGGCGTAACTGCCCGCCCGATGACTCCCCGGCCGCCTCCCCCTCAATGGGGGAGGCTCCAGTGGGGGTGAATCTGGTGTGGCACAGCCGCCCCCGGCTGTGCATCCATGGTAGCGCAGGTCCCTCTGGGATGCCGTTGGCACCCAACGGGATGCCAGAGGTATTTCCAACCTGTGTTTCCTCCGAGACTAAGCCGGCGCCTTACTGCCCCGCCGAGACGTCGGCGCGCTTCGAACGATCGAAAACCACGCATCCAGGTCGCAAACGCAAACCGCGAAGCGCCACCCCACCAGCCGCACGATGCTCCAGAAGGCCGCGCTCCTGGCAGCAGGGCTGCGCGAGGCAGAGCGATGCGCCACCATCAGCAGGCGCTGCCTGCCCATGCGCTCCGGCCAGACAACCGCCTGGTAATGGCCCGCGCGAAGCACTGCCTGCGCCTGCACGATCCCGAAGCCCGTTCGGTTGCGGCACTCCACGCGGATGGGAACTCCTCGCACCCAAATGAGGGTGTCCGCTGCCGCTCCGGTCTCCTGCCTGGTGCCCAGGGTTCCGCGCTCGGCCCGCAGGCCCGCGGCGCGCGCCCGGCGCACAACCTCCCGCTCGAGCCGCTTGCCTTTCTCCACTCGTCCTCGGCCTGTCCTCGGTCCGGGCATCGCTTGTCACCAGACGATACTAAGGTAAGGGCTTTCCACTCTGGATAGCCTTCCGATACGGTTCGACCGCCTCATCTATGAAACGCTCGAGCCTTTCCACGGCGGCATCATCAGGCAAGGGCTGCGCAGGGCGGGAATAGGGCTGAATCTTCACACCCTTCCTCAGGATGTACATCTTGTCGCTCACGTGTATGTCCCTGGGCCGCTCGCGGATCAGGCGTTCCACTTCTCTGGCCGCTTTCTCCGCTCGCTCCATGTCCCCGGCCTCAAAGTGATACTGGACTGCGTGGATCAACTCGGGATGCGTGTTGCACCCGCCCCCGATCACTCCGCGAGCACCCATCTGCAAGGCCTGAAGGAAGAAATGCTCCGCCCCTGCTATCAGCGCGAAGCGCGTCCCCTTCACCACCTCAGCGATGGGTGCAAACACGGCCGCATCCGTGGTCGTGACTTTCATGCCGGAGATGCGCTCCAGGGTGAGCAGCCGGCGCAGCGACTGCGGCGTCAAGCGGAACTCCTCGGGTATTCCAGGCGCCTGGTAGATCGCAATCGGGATATCCACGGCATCGTTGACGGCGAGGTAGTACTCAAAAGTCACATCCTCGACGGTGCTTCCTTTCCTGTCCACCGCCCAGGGCAGCACGAGCACCGCAGCATTCGCTCCGCGCTCCTTCGCGTATTGCGCCAGCTCGATTGACTGCGCCGTGTACTTCTCTCGATCCAGCCGGGGGGAACGATCGGCAGGCCTGCTCTTTTGGCTGAGGTACTCGCCCTTGCTCTCGATGACCTCGGGGAACTCGCCTGCGCAGCCGGCGAGAATGCCAATCTCACCCCCAGCCGCCTCGATGGCAGCATCGAAAACCTGCTTCGCCTCCTCGAGCCGGTATGAGTGCATCTGGCCCACGCCGCTGCGCACGAAGATCGAACGCACCACGCGCCGGCTCTTGAGCCAGCCCACCATCTCCTTCACCCCAGGCAGATCAATGTTCCCCTTGCTGTCAAATGGGGTGTACATGGGCGCGATCACGCCCGTCAGAAACGGCAGCGGCCGCGGCGTTCTCTCAGTAACCCGATCTGTCAACACTAATGCCCTCCTTCCAGTCGCCGGATTATATCACACCGCACCCACCGCCTCCAGCCCTTGAGCATATAGTAACTGCTAACCCGCGGCGGGAGAAATCCGATGGCCACCCTCTACTGTCATTCTGAGTCCCGACGCAGTCGGGACGAAGAATCCCATTCTTGCCGCGCCCGAGGCTCGTTTGGAATGGGACCCTTCGCGGAGTTTACCCTGAGCCAACACAGAGATTCTTCGCTTCGCTCCCTTCGGCCTGAGCCTCAGGGCGAAGGCAGAATGACAGGCGAAGGGCTCAGGGTGACACGGCGCGGGTCTGCACGGGCGCACGTATCGCCGGGTCTTGGGACCCGCGTCCAGTTAGCAGTTACGCCACATAGCAGGGGAAAGGCCGCAGGCGCAGAAGCCTCAGGGCAGGGAGATACTGGTGCGGGTGGTCCTTTACACCGGCCCGATGTGAAGCGACTGCGGCGCGGCCAAGGAGTTCCTTGGCAAGGCAGGGATCGCACCCGAAATCAAGAACATCCAGGATCCAGCGGTGGCGCAGGAGCTGCGGGCGCTCACAGGGCGAGCCGTTGCGCCTACCCTGGTTATCGCGGGGCAGGTGTTCGAGGGGTTCTCTCTGAACAGGGAGAAAATCGAGGCATTGATCGCGCGGGCAGGAGGCAGACATGGCTAAGCAGCAACCGGCGACTCAGAAATCGGCGGAGGAGCTGGCGCAGGAACGGGCCAGGAGAATCCGCTATGGCCTCACGCTCGGCGCGATCGCAATCCTGATCGCCATCTTGTGGTGGCGTTATGCGGCCACTCAGCGGCTAATCAGGGCCCTCGACAGCGGGGATCTCAAGGTGCGCGCTGAGGCCGCGCGCAAGCTGCTGGCCAAGGGCGTGCTGGAGGATTCGCTGCCCGCGCAGCCAGTCAACCGGCGGGCAAGAACCGCCCCCGCCCTCGCCATCGTAGCCAACAAGCCCGCCCTGGAACAATTGCTAGCGCTCATGAAGGATCCGGAGGATAAGCCCCAGGAGGCGGCCTGGAAGGCCTTAGGCAGAGTCGGGGTCAAGGGGCTGCCCTACGTTGAGAAGCTGTTCAAAGAGGGAGATGTTCGCAGCAAGAGGGCGGCGGTGAAAGCCGCCGGGCTGATGGGCAAGCCTGCGATAAAGGAGCTCGCCAGAACAGTGCTGGGCACGTCGCAGGAGGACAAGGACAGGCGCGAACAGGCAGCAATTGCCCTCGGCCAGATGCGCAAGTTTGCGCTGGGCACTGAACCACGGCCTGCTGGCTTCAAGCGGCCCTCCGGTCCCCAGGTCGCCGAGGAGGCGACACTGCCATTGCTAAAGGCAGCCCAAAGCGATGACCGGGACTTGCGCAGGATTGCCATCACCGTGCTTGGCGATGTCAAGGAGAAGCGGGCTGTCCCCTTCGCTCTCAAGGAGCTGTCCGACCCACTGAATAGCAGGGCAGCCATAATAGCCCTGGGCCTGATCGGGGATTCCAGAGCCACCCTGGCCCTGATGCCGTTCCTGAAGGACGAGTCGCTGGAGCTTGATGCGGCCAACGCCCTCGGCAATATCGCTGACACCCGCGCCGCGGGGCCCATCCTGGAGAGACTCAAGGACCCCGAATTGCAGTTCAGGCAACGGGGAGTATGGGCGCTTCAGCGCATGGGAGCATCCGCAGTTCCAGTTCTGGTTGCGGCGCTGAAAAGCAGCAATGCAAACCAGCGCCGGTGTGCTGCGGAGGGCATGATAGGAACTCACGCGCCCGATTCCGTGCCCGCCCTGGAGCAGGCGCTGTCCGACCCGGACGATCAAGTGCGCATGTTCGCAGCAGAGGCCCTTGGCTGGAAAGGCAACACCAGAGCCCTGAACGCGCTGGTGGCCGCGCTGCGCGACAAGTCATGGAGGGTGGCCGATGCGGCGACAGACGCCCTGGCCGAGATCGGGCAGGCCGCCCTGCCGGCACTGATGGCGCAGTTCAAGAGCGACAGCGTGACCGCGGCCTACAGGGCCAGCCTGGCCATCGCCGCGATAGCCAGGCCGGGATATGGTTCGCCCGCCAGCGCGCTGAAGCAAGCGCTGCGGGCCGAGGATGCCCCCACCAGGAAGTGGGCTGCCGTGACCCTGGGTGACATGAACGATACGGGTGCTGATGCAGCCTTGCGGGATTACTGGCGCAGGGCGCAGAGCCCGGATGAGAAGTACGTGGCGGCCGAGGCCTTGCGCAAGTTGGGCGCGCCGGCCGGCGGATAAGCAAGGGGGCAGCATGCCGAAATTCACTTACGTGACGAAGGACGGCGAGGGCAAGGTGGTCAGAGGGACGGCCGAGGCCGATAGCGAGGCGGCACTGGTGGAGAGCCTGCGCGCCAAGGGCCTCTGGGTGCAGAAAGTTACCGCCGTGGAGGGCGCGGGTGCGCCGCACGAGACGCCGGAGCCTCCCATTGAGCGCGTCCTGACGGCCATTCTGCACGATGCGGTGGTGCGCAACTACGGTCGCATTGAACTGGAGCTGGTCGAGGCAGAAGGAGGCCAGAAACAGGTGGCCGTGTGCGCAACCGTGGGCGACGAGCACCGCAACGTCATGACCGTGCCCGAGTATGTGTGGCACGACTTGTTGAAGGCCATCTGTGAGAAGGCCCGGGCACCGGTGCCCACCAAGGGGACCGAGTCAGGCGGTTACTTCCAGTTCGAGGCGCACGGCAAGACGGTCGAGATCTCATTCACCGCCTCGACGACTTACCTGAGCCTGGATTTCGTTCCGGGCACCAGTTAGGGGCTACTCGCGGGCGGCAGCGCGCTCGGCAGGCTGCCGTCCACCGCGCCCGCCCCGGCGGGGCCGGCGCTGAGCAGCGAGCGGGACCGCCTCGCCCAAAGAACGCCCCACCTTCTTGAGCTGCGCCTTCACCGTCGCTCCTACTTCGGCAGTCACCTGTTTGAGGGCGACATGATAGCCGTCCGCAACCCCCATTGCGCTGCCGTTGGATGGGGCCTGCATGACGACCGCTTCGATGCGTTGGCCAGGCGTCGGGAGGGCTATCTGCCGGGCCAGCGCGGCCGCGTTGGTGGGGACGATGTCAACGCCGTCAATTGGCCGCGCGGGATCGCTGCGCACGTAAACGTGCTTCCCCAAAGATCTCTCCAGGGCATCAGCCCGCTGACCGTCCGGGCCAATCAGTTGAAAAGCGACAGATGGATTGACCCTCACCAGAAACAGGTCGGGCGCGGACTCTGCTGCACGCCGGGCGAGCTCCCGTTCGACCTTGCGGGCCACCGTGAACGCCGACACCACGCGGCCCGCGCCAGCGCAGCAGGAGCAGGTCTCGGTGAGCATGTCGCGCAGGCTCCCACCCGTTCGCTTGCGCGTCATCTCGATCAGGCCAAGGGGGCTGATGTGCGTGATCTGGGTGCGCGCCCGATCCTTGGAGAGACCCTGCTGAAGTGCCTCCACGACGCGCTCCCTGTAGCGCGCCTTGTCCATGTCAATGAAATCAATCACGATGATGCCCCCCAGGTTCCTGAGCCGCAGCTGCCTGGCAATCTCGGCGGCGGCCTGAAGGTTGGTGTGCAGCACCGTTTCCGCCAGCCGCCCGCCGCCCACATAGCGGCCAGTGTTCACGTCAATCGCTGTCAGCGCCTCGGTCTCGTCAATCGTGATATGCGCGCCATCCGGCAGCCACACCCGTCGCCGCAGCAGTTTCTCAACTTCGTCCTCGATGCCCAGGGCAGCGAACAGCGGAACCTTGTCCTGATGCAGCACCACGCGCCGCCTAAGAGAGGGAGCCATCAGCCCGACCATCTCGAGGACTTCTTCGTAGGCCTGCCGGGGCTCGACCAGCACCCGCCTGGCGCGCTTGCCGAACACATCGCGCATGAATTGAAACACTAGGGGCAGGTCCTCGTGAAGAATAGCGGGCGCCGGCACCTCCTTCGCCTTCTGGACTACGCGGTCGGAAAGCTGCTGCAAGAACGCCTGGTCTTTCTTCAGTTCGCGCTCGCTCTTGCCCTGGGCCTCCGTCCTCACGATCACGCTGCGGCGCGCAGGCCGTATCGTTTCTCCGATCTTGCGCAAGCGCGCCCGCTCCTCCTCCTGCTCGATCTTTCTCGACACGCCCACGTAGCTACCGCTGCCGAGCATCAATACCATGTACCTTCCCGGCAGCGCGACCCTGGTCGTTACGCGCGCCCCTTTCGAGCCGATCGGCCCTCGGCTCACCTGGACGATCAACTCCTGGCCCACCTTCAGCAGCGAAGTGATGCCGGCAGCCTTCTGGCGGCGGGCGGCTTCAATTTCCTCCTCGGCATCGCCCATCACGTCGCCCATCGAGAGAAAGGCATTGCGCTCGGTGCCAATGTCCACGAAAGCAGCATCCATTCCCCGCAGCACACTGACCACGCGCGCCTTGTAAATGTTGCCGGCCATCGCCGGTTCCCGCTGCACGCGATATTCGCTGAGGACGCCGTCTTCAAGCAGGGCGAGGCGCGATTCCAGGTCGCCCACGCTGATCAGGATTTCGCGGTCTTGTCCAGACTGCTGTTGCGAGCCTTTGCTTTCTTTTCGTTTACGCACGTTCTTATCTCCTCTTCACCTCTTGCGCCGCGGCAGCAGCCTGCTGGTCTTGCGGCGCGCTGCCTTGCCGGTGGTGCCGCTGGCAAAAAGGGCCAAACGGTGCACCTCCACCCGGAATGCCGGCCTCGAACAGCCCAGGGCCGATACGACCTCCTGAGGGCTGGCACATCCCGCACCAGAAGCCTTGAGCCGAAGCCGCAGCGTCGCCGTGCCGGTCTCCGCGTGTTCTACGCAGACCTGCTCGACGAAGGGCCGCACGTCGAGGTCGCGCCCATGTTGCCCGCGCTGCCTGTGGTAAAGCGCGCTGCGGCTTTGGGTGAACGCCTCCACCTGCTTGCCGATCTCTTCCGGCTCCAGGGGACCCATGACCGTGATGCGATAGTCCGAGACGTCGAGATCGCCCACCGCGAAGCGGCGCCTGTGCGCGGGCGTGCTCCAACATTGCAGCACCTCGATCCCCGGGGGCAGGTTCGCGTTGAGCGCTTCCTGCACCACAGAGGGGTCGAGCGGCTCCTCCAACTCCACCACCACGTGCTCCGCCTCGCTCGTGGTGCCCACCCCAAGCGCAGGGCCGAAAGCAATCTTGGGCCGCGGCCATGCGCCCTGCACCGTCGCCAGCGGAATCCTCGCGCGCCGGAGCGCGCGCTGCCACGCGCGCATCAGGTCCAGATGCGAAACATACTTCACCGCCTCGCCCTTCGAATAGCGGCACACTATCTCCTGCATCTTACAATCCCACCATACCCGCTGCGGCCTCGAGTTCTTCACGCGAGGCGGCATATTGCAGGTGATCCCAGGGAAGGCGATCGCGCGGGTCAAGGCGCCGGCATGCCTCTCGTTCCACATCAACTCCGGCACGCTGTAGCGCTTCAACCAGTGCGCCGGGGTCGAGGCTGTTCTCCCCATCAGTGATGATGGCGCGCAGGGCGCCCGACATCTCCCTTCCGGCTCGCGCCAGGCATGCTGCCAGGACCACTTCCTCGGGAGACGGCAGCCGCAGTTGAACGCGGCGGCCGACGGTCTCCCGCATCGTTGCAAGCCTGCCTCGCATAACTTCAACCGGCAAAGTCCCAAACCACTGCCCAGGCGTGTGCGGCTCGGGAAAGAACGCATGGATTTCCGCCGCCAGCCGCAGTCCTCTCGCCCGGCCCGCGGGCAATCGTCCAAGCCGGGACAGCTCATTGATGTGAAGACCAGCCTGGCGAACATCCTCTTCAGTCTCCCCCGGCATTCCGATCGTTATGTGCAGGCAGACGTTTCGAGCGCCGGCAGCAACCGCCCCCTCCACGCTGGCTTTGATTTCCTCCATGCCCTGCAACTCAAGCATTGTGCGGAGCCTATCGGATGCAGGCCCCAGCTCCACATCGAGGGCGGGCAGGCCCAGCGCGCTCACCGCCCCAATGTGCGAGGCGGGCAGAGAAGGCACGCGAACCCTGACGCGCTGCTCGCCCAGCGCAGCCAGGCATTCTGAAACCACGCCCGCTGTCTCGTCAGGCCTTAGCCCGTCCGAGCCGAACAAAGTCAGCGCATCGTATCCCGTGCGGTCCAGCGTGTGCAGGGCAAGCCGCGCCACCTGCTCAGCGGGACGCGCTCGCGCCGCCCCGCTCCGGCAGCGGTGCGGACACAGAGCCGATCGGCACGCGCAGCCCCTCGCGATTTCCACCTGCGCGGATTCGAGTCTCGTTGCAACGAAGGGCACCACCGGCTCCGCAGGGAAGGTTGCCTCCTCGAGCGGTGCGGTGCGGAACCTGACAATGGGAGACGCACCCGGATGAGCGGGCTGCGCGCCTCGGCCTGGCGCACTCGAATAGAAAGCGGGCACATATACCCCTTCGATCCCTGCAAGCCGTGCAAGCCGTTCGTCACGGGGCGCACGGCTCTGCTCCGCAATCGCGCCGCAGATCTCCGGGGGAGCATACTCAAGATCGCCCAGAAGCACTGCGTCGAGGAATTCCGCCGCGGGCTCTGGGTTTGCGCTCGCCGGTCCAAGGCCGATCACGATGGGATCATTGTCTCCGCGTTCGGCGGCGACCAGCGGTACGCCCGCCAGCGACATCAACATCGGGATCGCCGCAAATGAGATCGCAGACGGCATGAACAAGAAGACAACGTGCATGCCGGCCACACGTTCCCGCGACTCCAGCCCGAACAGCCTCAGGCCTCTGGCCCTCATGGCCTGTCGCATGTCGGGCCACGGCAAGAACGCGCGGTCGGCCGCAAAATCCGGATGGTTGTTGACTGCATGGTAGGCGACTGACAGGCCATAGTCGCTCGCGCCCTGCTCGTAGCAGTCCGGGTACAGCAGCAGCGCGCGAACCGCAGCCTGCGCCATGGGCTTGCGACGCGCGTTCCATTCGTGGTCGGTGTAGCGTGCCGGGCTGCTGACCAGGGGAAGCACCGGCTCCCAGACGTCTTGCTCCATGTCGCCGTGGGGCGCGGTCAGCGCGACGAAGATTGCAGGTCCTGTTCGATCTTGGCGTTGTTCAGCTCGATGGCCTTCGCGACTATTTGCAGTGCGGTGCGCTCTATCAGCCGGCGCAGGATTGCCTGCTCGTCGCGAGGCAGGCTTTGGATCGGCCTTCCCGTGCTGGCGCCCACCTCCTCGCGAAACTGCTCGATTATCTGCTCTGCTTTGTAGCCTATCGCCATGCGATGATCCCTCCCATGGGTAGTGCCGGGCCCGTCATGTGGCCCGGCTGTGCAGCCGCTGCAGCTCGTCTTCAACGATGCTCTCCTCCAGCGGAACGAATAGCGGCGCCGGCTGCCCGAGAACATGCCCGTCGGCAATCGGCTCCAGTTTCCAGTCGCCTGTGCCGATCGTTCCTTTCAGGCCGAGCATCTCGTGCAGCCGCTGCGATGAGAACGGCAGAAAAGGATACAGCATCGTTTTGAGTGCCGCGATCACCTGCACACACGTGTGCAGCGATGCGGCCGCGTCGGCGCGGTCGCTTTTCACTCCGCGCCACGGAGCCCTCGCGTCAACATACCTGTTGCCCTCGCGCGCCAGGCTCATCGCCTCGCCAATGGCCGCCCGGAAGCGGCAGTTCTCCAGGTGCTCGGTGCAGCGCGCGAAAGCCTGCTCCGCCTGCGCGCGCATCTTGTGATCGGCTTCAATTGCCGCCGAGCCGTCGGGCACCCTGCCCTCGAACCGCGCCGCGATGAAAGACAGCGCCCGGTGCACGAAATTGCCATAGGTCGCCACCAGTTCGTCATTGTTCCGGCGCACGAATTCCTGCCACGAGAAATCGGTGTCCGCCGACTCGGGCATGTTGGCTGAGAGCGCGTAGCGCAGCGCATCCGGGTCATAGCGGCTCAGGAAATCGTCCAGCCAGATAGCCCAGTTGCGGCTCGTTGAAAGCGCCCGGCGCTCGAGCGTCAGGTGTTCGTTAGCCGGCACATCATAGGGCAGCAGCAAGCCGCCGTAGCCCATCAGCATCGCGGGCCAACTCAGCGTGTGAAAGAAGATATTGTCCTTCCCGATAAAATAGTACGATTTCGCGGGCTCCGACCACCATTTGCGCCAGAGATCAGGTTCTCCCCTGGTTGCCGCCCACTCCTTGCTCGCCGAAAGGTAGCCGATCACATTTTCGAACCAGACGTAAATCCTCTTCCCCTCGAATCCCGGCACCGGAACGGTGATCCCCCATTCCAGGTCGCGCGTGATCGCGCGCGGCTGCAGCCCGCCCTTGACGAAGTTGAGGGTAAACGTCAGCACGTTCGGCTTCCAGTGCTGCTGCTGTCCAACCCATTTCTCCAGCCGCTCGGCGAACTTCGGCAGGTCGAGGAAGAGGTGCTCGGTCTCCTCCAGCGCCGGCGTCCCCCCGCAAATCCGGCAGCGGGGCTCAATCAATTCCTCCGCATTCAGGGGCCTGCTGCATTTGTCGCACTCGTCCCCTCGCGCCCCGGTTGAGCCGCAGTGCGGGCACGTGCCTTCAACGTAGCGATCTGGAAGGAAGCGGTTGCAATTCTGGCATTTGAGCGCTTGCATCCTCTCGTTAAAGATGTAACCCTGCTCGAGCAGCCGCAGAAAGATGTTGTGCGTCACGCGCGCGTGATTCTCGGTGCCGGTGCGCGTGTAAAGGTCCCACGTCATCCCAAAGCGCGGCCAGGTCTGCAAGAAGAGCTGATGGTATCGCTCGGACACGGCAGCCGGGGTTGTCCCCTCGCGCTCCGCCTGGACCGTGATCGGCGTCCCGTGCTCGTCGCTGCCCGAGACCATCAGCACATCGTTCCCCCGGGCGCGGTGATAGCGCGCGAAGATATCGGCGGGCAAGTAACAGCCGGCTACGTGGCCGAGATGAAGTGGCCCATTTGCATACGGCCACGCAACCCCAATGAATATCGTCTGGGGCATGTTCCGTTCGTAAGAAAGCGCTGCGCGCTATTGCGCGCGCTAGCCGCCTCGTGGTCGGGGTGGGCAGATTTGAACTGCCGACCTCACGGTCCCGAACCGCGCGCTCTGACCAAGCTGAGCTACACCCCGCGCCTGCTGCATTCTACCACGCCCTCACACACAGGTCAAGGCGATCAGAGCTGGTCCCGGAAGCGCTTCACCTCGGCCTCGATGCGCGCCCTCGCTGCGGCCGACGGCCGAGCCAAAGGCGCCGTGGTGTATGGTTGGCAAATGCCAAGCATGTGAAGCGCCGCCTTCAGGCTCCCATAGGGGGTCGAGCCCTCGACGAAGTATATGCGCCGCAACTCGTTCAGCACCCCCTGAATGCGGCGCACATCCTCAACATCATCCTTCTTCGCCGCATCGTAAAGGGCCACGCACAGGCGCGGTGCAATGTTCGCGATCCCCTGCACCGCCCCGTGCGCGTGCATCAGCAGGCTGGCGCCCGCCAGCGCCTCGCTCCCCTGGAACAATCGAAAAGACGCCCCCGCCATCGCCAGCAGGCTCTGGAAATATCCGAAATTCTCGCTGCTGTCCTTCATCCCCGCCACGCGCGGGTTCTCGCGCAGCGCCTCCACCGCCTCGATTGCGAGCCCGTCCTTTGTCAACTGAGGGATGTTGTACAGAACCACCGGCAGGTCGCAGTTCTTCATGATTTCCTCGAAGTGCTCGCGCTGTTCCTCGGCAGTCGCGGTCCGGTAGTAGTAAGGGAGCAAGGCCACTATTGCGTCCGCCTTTGCCTGCTGGGCCATCTGCGCATTGCGGATCGCCAGGCGCGTGCCCGCCGCCCCCGTGCCAGCGAACACCGGCACCGCGCCCGCAACCTCCGAAACGACAATCTCCACCGCCTTCCTGCGTTCCTCATCAGGCAGCGCGGCGAACTCGCCCGTGCTGCCCAGAACGAACACCCCGTGCACCCCTGCATTGAGCAGGTAGCGCACAAGCCGGCGCAAGCCTGCCTCGTCGAGTGTCTCATCCACATTCAGCGGGGTGACCATCGGGGGAACGATGCCCCCCAGGTGAGCGATGTCTAGCATGCCGACCTCCATTGAACCTCGCCGGGAATCCTCGCAGAGTTTGACAGTCGTCAAGCCATATCCTTCCCGCTCCTGCAGACCATCCCTTCCATGCGGCAGACAAGCTGGACTGGGTGCCTGTGGAGCGCGCGCCAGGATGCCCTCTGCGAACCCCACAATGACCTCAGCGAGAATGTTTCACGTGAAACATTCCTTTGTGCTGCCACCTCCCTCCGCGCGCACCGGCAGGACAACCAATGAGCACCGCCGAAAGCCCGCCCCGATGCTGGCGAAGGTTCATTCCGCCGCGCTCATCGGCATTGACGGCTGCCCAATCCAAGTGCAGGTGGATGCCAGAAGGGGCATGGGCTCGTTTGTCATCGTCGGCCTGCCCGATGCCGCGGTGAAGGAGTCCGCCACGCGGGTTGAATCGGCGATCAAGAACAGCGGCTTCTCTTTCCCTCACACGCTCAACCTGGTCGTTAACCTCGCCCCTGCGGACATTCGAAAAGAGGGGCCGTCGTTCGACCTGCCGATCGCGCTGGGGATCCTCGCGGCAACGGAGCAGATTCCGCGGGATCACCTGGACGATTTCGTGGTGGTCGGAGAACTTGCCCTGGACGGAAGCGTGTCGCCGGTTGCCGGGGCCTTGCCGGTTACTGTGGCCGCAAGGGATAGCGGCAAGTCGGCAGCCCTCGTGCCCGCGGCGAATGCGGCTGAGGCGGCGGTCGTCGAGGGAGTGAAGGTCTTCGGCGCTGAGAGCCTCGTTGAAGCCGCTGCCGCGATCGCGGACCCGAAGAGCGCGTCACCCGCCGAGAAAACATGGCCCGGCCTGGCTCAGCCTCTGTACGAGGTTGATTTCGAGGATGTGAAGGGCCAGGCGCACGTGAAGCGAGCGCTCGAGGTGGCGGCAGCCGGAGGCCACAACCTGATCATGGTGGGCCCTCCTGGCGCAGGCAAGACGATGCTTGCGCGACGGCTGCCGACGATCTTGCCGCCGCTTTCGCTGGAAGAGGCGCTCGAGGTGACCAAGATTTACAGCGTCAGCGGCCTGATACCGCGCGGGGCATCGCTGCTCACCACGCGCCCCTTTCGCAGCCCGCATCACAGCGCATCGGCGGTCGCTCTCACCGGCGGCACCGCGATTCCAAAGCCCGGCGAGGTGAGCCTGGCGCACCACGGGGTTCTCTTCCTGGACGAGTTCCCCGAACTCGCGCGCGACGCGCTTGAGGGGCTCAGGCAGCCGCTCGAGGACGGAGTGGTTACCATCAGCAGGGCGGCGATCACGATCACCTATCCCGCGCGCTTCATGCTCGTTGCGGCGATGAATCCGTGCCCGTGCGGCTATTTCTCCGATGAATTGAAAGCGTGCACCTGTTCCTATGCCTCGATCGTGCGCTACAAGAAGCAGGTCTCGGGGCCGCTGCTCGACAGGATTGACATTCACGTCGAGGTGCCCAGGCTGAAGCGCGACGAACTGATGAGCCCGCCTTCGGGCGAGCGCTCGGCGAGCGTGCGAGAGCGCGTGGCGCGGGCAAGGTCAGTGCAGCAGGCGCGGTTCGCCGGCATTTCGATCTACTGCAATGGTCAGATGCAGAGCAGGCAGATCAGAAAGTTCTGCTCGCTTGGAGAGCAAGCAAGCGCTTTGCTGGGCGGGGCGATGGACACGCTGGGCCTTTCGGCGCGGGCCTATGACCGGATCCTGCGCGTGGGGCGCACAATCGCCGACCTTGAGGCATCCGATCAGATAGGCATTCCGCACATCGCCGAAGCCATCCAATACCGCTCCCTCGACCGCAAAATGTGGGGCCAGTAGCCGATAGGTGAAGTGGAAAGGTGAGAGACGAAGACCGCGGATGTCGATGACGGCTGGTGCCGGGGCGACAAACGGGATGCACCGAGGCTTCGGCTGCGAGCAACCGAAGCAGGAGGTAGCGCGCGGTTATCAAGTCTCTGTAGCAGTCTACCGCAGCGACTGTCGGCGGTTTGCGCCGCTTCGACGGCGGGTCCGGCCCCCGTACTTGGCGCGTTCTTCGGCCGCAGCATAGCCAGCACCGGCCTCCGCTTGCGCGTATTTGAACTCGACTGCTGCGGGCAAGAAGAGCGAGGATGCTTCCTGCGCGAGCCGACGTCCCGCTAGTCGGCAGTAAGTGGGGTCAATGTCAATGCCGATGCTGCTGCGCCCACACTTCATCGCGGCCACCATGGTAGTGCCTGACCCGCAGAACGGATCGAGAACGATGTCACCCACAAAGGAGAACATACGCACAAGCCGGTAAGCCAACTCCAGGGGAAAAGGAGCGGGGTGTACGCGAGTGGATGCCCCCGTCAGAGTCCATATCTGCCTGAACCACTCGTTGTACTCTCGTTTTGTCATCTTGCTCATACGACGCTGTTCGGGCGTGGGTTTTCTGTAACCGCCGGGTTTGCGCTCCATCAATATGAACTCGATGTCGTTCTTGATGATGGCGTTTGGCTCGTAGGGCTTGCCAAGGAACTTCGTCCCATTCTCGACCTCGAAGGAAGCATTACTGATCTTGTACCAGATGATAGGGTTAAGGTTGTCAAAGCCGGTTTTTCTGCACAACACGCAGATATCGGCGTGAAGTGGCACGACAACATGCCGTCCATACTTCCTCCGCGACTGACAGACGTCTCCAACCACACATACCAGGCGACCCCCGGGTACAAGCACGCGGTAGCACTCTTGCCAGACCCTGTGCAATTCGCAAAGGAATTCCTCATAGTCCTCGATATGCCCCATCTGGCCCTCGCAATCGTTGTACCTCTTCAGGTTCCAGTAGGGCGGGGACGTCACCACCACATGGATAGACTCGGCAGGGATGTAAGCCAACGCTCTTGCATCTCCGCAAATGAGCGTGTGCTTAGTTGGATGTTTCAGGTCGCTCATTCAGCTGGCTCCTTTGGAGCCTATCACGTGCGCCAGCAACGACCGCGCGAACGATTCAAAGGCCAGATCGGTTGCTGGCTGGCCGTAGTCGCGAGTGCTTCTGTCGGAGAGCAAGAAGGCCGCGGCATCGTAATCGCGCTCTCTTACCAGCTTCCGACAGAGTATCTCATATCGTGCCTTGTACGAAGCGTCAACGAACTCGCGGAAAACCTTGAAGTGTGGCTCCTCGACTCGAACCGGGCGGGTGCTGGCTGGGCACTCCTCCAACAGGAACAGGTATCCCAACCAGGGCCTGCCAGTCCCCGGAAACGCTCCTTCCCGGTACGCGGTCCACAGGTCGGCAGCGCTGCCGACCGCCTCTTCGGTGCGATTGTTGAAGTTGTTTCCAAACGAGCCAACCTGTGACTTGGTTTCAACCACTGCCACCAGCCGTCCATCGATGAGTACTAGGAAGTCCCACTTCTTCGTCGGCCTGTAGTAGCCAGGCAGCTCAACGTTCTTGTGGTGGAAGATGCTGCGCTCCTCGACGCCAAGGGCCTTCACCAAGTCCGTCAGAAGGCGCAGAAAGCCGTCCATCTGGGCGCCCCCAGTGACCGCCCCTCGTTCACCGGCGTCCGCCCGACCGGCGCCCTTCTGCCTGGCGATCTGGCTCTCGCGTTTGTCCCAGAAGTACCGCACCGCCTCCCCGAGTCTATAATCTAAGTCACTGAGCAGCCGTTCGAGGTCTACCATTTCCCCTCACCATGGGCTCAATATAGCACAGGCGAGAATAGGGATTCTGCCACAAACACACGTTTCCCTTCTCGTCATACTCCTGCCGTGAAGGACTATCTTGGCCACGCCGAGGAAGACTACCCAGGCAAGGATTCTCGAGACTACAGGATGATACTCTCGGAAGTCATATCCGAAGCGATAGCCCAACGTCTCCTACAGGCCAAGGCTGAAAAGTGGGGACCGGGGGAGACAGTGACGGTGGACTCGTTTTACGCGGAGCACAACAGGCTGATGCGAGAATTCCTTCCCGTGGCGCAGAACGCGCTTGTTCCCCCGGAGATACGGGTTGGCGGACGGATCGGTTGGCTGACAGAGAGATTCTTCGTCCCGACGTAGTCGGGACTCAGAATGACAAGAAGGGGTCGGAATGACAGATGGAAGGTGTGTGGGGCCGGCGGAGGTTCGTAGGGGCGGGTTTGAAACCCGCCCCTACATTCGGAGGGCACAGCCGGGGGCGGCTGTGCCACGCCGGATTCACCTCCACCAGGGCCTCCCCCATCGAGGGGAAGGTGGGTGGGGAGCACCCCGATGCAATCGAGGTGCCACATGAGATTCCTCATCCGCCGGGTGGCAGACCGAGGCATGAGAGGACTGGGCGTGCAGGCGGAAGAGGGTGGCCGGCAGAATCATCGGCTGAGGCAAGAGCGCCGGGGCGGACGGGATTGGCGAATACACTAAACACGCCTCATCAGAAAGAGCCGGAAGCGGGGCACGGCCATGACTGGGGGTCAAGGGAGCCCAGGGCAATGGCGACCACCGGCACGCACGAAGCGGTTGTCAGGATGCTGGCGGAGCTGGCGCCGCGGGGACGAGTGCTCGATCTGGGTTGCGGCGAAGGCGCCCTCTCGCTGAACCTTGCGAAGCGAGGATACGAGGTCTGGGCGCTGGACATCGCAAGGCCGAGCCCCAGGCTGCAGAGGGCCGGGATTCCTTTTGCGCTCGCGGATGCCGAGGCAGGGCTGCCGTTCGCAGACGATTCCTTCGATGCTGTAACGTGTGTTGAGTTCATCGAGCACCTCTCGAGCCCGGGTCGGGTGTTGAGCGACATCGCGCGGGTGCTCAAGCCTGGGGGGCTGGCAGTTCTGACGACGCCCAACATCCTGAACCTGTAGAGCCGGCTCAAATTCCTGCTGACGGGCTACCACTACATGGACACGCCGCTTTCGCGGGATGGATCACATCATGCTGCTGCCGCCGGAGCACCTGATTTACATGATCGAGATCGCAGGGCTGCAAGTCGAGGCGGTTTGCTGCAGCGCCTTCGGCCGACGCTCCCGCCTTCTCTCGCCATTTGCTCCCCTGGTGCGCATGCTGGCGAGGCGCTACCATCGAAAATACCGGTTGCCTCGGCGGCTGGAGGATATTGTGCTCTCGCCGGTTTGCCTGTACGGCAGGGCGCTGGTGGTGGCCGCGCGGGTGGCGCAGGGTGTGTGAATGGCTCAGCGCCGCGCCAGGTGCTCCAGCAGTTCGCTCAGCACCCTGGCGTGATGCTGCTCATCCTTGATGAGGCGGGCAAAGAGCCTATCGTATTCCTCGCCCAGGTGCTCGTCGAGCGCAGCCTGATAGACGGCAATTGCCTGGCGCTCCCATTCAGCGTGCTCCTCCAGGATTTGCCGCAGCGGCTTGTGGAGTTCGTCTTTGGGCTTGAAAGTCCACGCGATCGTGCCGCCCAACTCGGTGAGCTTCTCGCCCACCAGGATGGCGTGCTCTGATTCCATCTCCCCGAATTCAATCAGGCGCTCTCTGACCTCTCTGTTTCTGATCGCGCGCGCGTGGATTCGGTACAAGAAGACCGCGCGGTATTCGAGCTGAATGGAATTGCTGAGCACCTCTATGGTCCTGTGCCGCCTATCTTTCATCTTTTCCTCCCCGGACACGTCGTGATTATACCCCGTTTGGGCGCGGGCGAGTAGCCGGATTCGTGGGCAGTCGCATATGCGAGACGATCAGTCCTGCCGTTTGCGGGAGAGGGAACGGTCGAGGGTGAGGCGGGCGCTGCGGGCGAAAAAGGCCAGGGCGCACATGGCCAGCAGGATAAGGTCGCGCAGCACGAGGAACCAGGAGGCCGGCTCGCCGGGCGTTATGCCGCAGCCGCAGTCCTGAAGGTCGAGGCCGCGCAGCAGGGCCTGTGCGACGGCCACCGTGAACATGGCGTAAAGCCCTCCGCACACCGCCGCAGAAGCGCGCATCGCCAGGCCGAGCACGAGAAAGCCCCCGAAGACGAGTTCCACCCTGGGCATCAGCCAGGCAAAAGAGTTGAGGGCGAAGAGCGGGAGGAGCTTATAGGCCTTGATCGCGAAGAAGAAATCGTCGGGGTTCTTGATCTTGTCGAGGCTGGCATAGAAGAGCAGGCCGCCCGCGATGAGACGCCACAGCAGAACGGAGAATGTGTTGAGGAAGACGGCTGCCAGGTATCGCTTCATGGATACGACTCCTCGCGGTGCATTGGGCTATGGCCGCTGCAAGCACAGCCACAGTGTGCGGTAGTAGTGCATCAGGCGCTCGGGCTCCGGGCTTTCGGCTATTTCGGCGAGCGTGCAACCGTCATACTTCGATTCCGCCATCAGGCGGAAGAGCTCGCGCCATGGATAGTCCTCGCGCCACAGTTCGGTGATGTGGGCGTTGCGGATCCAGGGCCGCAGCAGGTTGAAGTTCTGCTTGACCGAGCCGTCAACTAGGTCGGACTGGTTGGAATTCCAGCAAGCGCCGACCGAGGGATGGTTTGCGACCTGCATCATGGCGTGGATGGCTTTCGGGTCAGAGGTCCCCGCGCCGTGGACTTCGAGCCAGATGCCGATGCCGTGGCCCTCGGCGAACACGCCGCACTCCCACAGCGCCTTGCCGATCTGCTCGATGGTTTTCTCCTTCGCGACGCCCTCGGGAAAGTTGTTGGGGCGCACCTTGACCCCAGCCGCGCCAACGTCAGCCGCCAGCAGGACGAAAGCCTTTGTCTGTTCGATGTTCTTGCGCAGTGTTTCTGGATCGGGAGAGTGATACTCGCAGGTGCTGCCCAGGCTGAGCAGGCGGACCTTGGAATCGGCGAACTGCTTCTTCACCGCCTCGCGCTGCGCCTTGGAAAGGGAAGGTTCGACGCCGTGGGCGTGGGTGGTGCGCAGCTCGACCGCCGCAAAGCCGGAGGCCTCGCCAATCTTGATGATGGTTGCGATGTCCCAGGATTTTGCGAGATTGTAGGTTACGAGGCCGAGTCTCATGCCGACGGGTTCCTCCTCGATCAGTGCTTTTCGGCGAGGCGAAGGCCTAGTCCTTCAGGGATGCGAGCGCATCGGCGCGCACCTGATTTGCGCGCTCCCAGTATGCGCGGCGCTCCATCAGGCCGAACTCGCGGATCAGGTCGTCAACCGTCAAGTCGTCGCGCTCGCTGGCGACGGTGTAGCACGCTTCGCGCGTGAAGTATTCGAAGGAGAGGCCCGTGCCGTACTTTTCGAGCATCGCGTCCATCTTGTCCCAGTTGTAATCCATGTGAAGCAGGCGGCGGTCGAGGTTGATGCGGCGCGCGATCAGCTCCTCGTAGGTTGACTCCGCAAGCACGGTGCCGCTCTGGTCAACGATGCGGCCAAGTTCTGCAAGGATCGCCGATACGATGTAAACGCCCAGCTCGAAGGCCCAGATTCGCAGTTGCAGTCCGCCGCGGTAGGCGGATGAAAAGAAGATTATCTCTGCACCGTTATCGGCCAGGCCGCGCATCGCGTCGCGGAAGTTGAGGTCGAAGCAGATGGCCATGCCTACTTTTCCGAAATCAGTGCGGAACACCAAGGGCTCCGTGCCCGGAGTGATGCCGGTCTCGATCTCGCCGATCGTGGGGTGGATCTTGTGATAGATGCCGATCACGTCGCCCTTTGGCGAGATCAGCACCGACGAATTATAGACCCGGCCGTTCTCGCTCGTGTAGAGCGGCATAATCACATGGAGGTGATTGTTGCGCGCTTCCTCGGCGATGCGGGTGAGCGTGGGGCCGGAGACGGGCTCCGCAATGTCGGCAGGCTTGCCCTCCAGGACGAAGTGGGGGTAGATCTCGGGGAACGAGACGATGTTCGCACCATGGTGCGCGGCCCGGCGCAGCATGCGGGCAGCGTGATCGAGAACCGCTTGCAGATTCCCCTTGAACTGAAGCAGCGAGTTGTGGGATACGCTAGCGACTGTGACGTAACGCGCCATCACTTGCCTCCGGGTGGTACGCCAAAACGATATTCTGGCAGGGCCTTGGCTCACCTTCCAGCGCCGGCAGGTAGGCAGGGGGCGGCGCGGAACGGAGAGAACTGATTTGCGGATTCTCAGCGGAGGCAGCCGTGCAATTCATCCTGTTCACCAAATCCCTTAAGGGAATGACCGTCCCCCAGATGATAGAGACAGCCAGGGGGCTCGGCTTCGACGGGCTCGACATGGCGGTGCGAGAGGGCTACGCGGTAAACCCGGGGAACGCCGCTGGTTCCCTGCCCGCCGCGGCGAGGGCGTGCGCCGAGGCGGGGCTGGGCGTGCCCATGGTGTCAACGGACACCGGGGCAGTTGATCCGCTGGCCCCCGGGGTGGAGCAAATCTTCGCTGCCTGCGCCGAGGCGGGGTGCGGGCTGATCAAGATCGGGTACTGGAGCTATCAGTTCCCGGGCTACTGGGAGCAGTTGGAGCAAGCCAGGAGGGCGCTGGCCGGGTTCGCAAGACTGAGCGGCAAGTATGGCGTGAAGACCGCAGTGCACACGCACAGCGGCATGAACCTGGCGGGCAACTGCGCGATGGCGATGCAGTTGGTCAAGGGCCTCGACGCGGGCCAGGTTGGGATCTACGTTGACCCCGGGCACCTGGCACTGGACGGCGAGAAGCCGAGGATGGGGCTGGACATGGTGAGGGAGTATCTGTGCGCGGTTGCGGTGAAGGACTGCCGCTACGTGCGCAAGGAGGGCGAGGATAAGCCCGTGTGGGAGGTGGAATGGTTACGCCTGAGGGAAGGCCTGGTGCCGTGGCGCGAGGTGACCGAGGCGCTGAAGGAGATGGCCTTCGACGGGCCTGTGAGTTTTCACTGCGAGTATCACCAGCCCCTGGAGACGATAATCGAGTGGACGCGCGATGATGTCCGGTTCCTGCGGGCGCTGACAGGTTGAGAACTTCGGCCTACTCGTGCCACTCGTGGCGGCAGAGGGTGCAGCGGTATATCAGGCCCGCTTTCGTTCTTCTCGCAACCGCGTTGCCGTAGCACAGAGGGCAGCGGTGAAAGACGACGAGATACCACGCCCCTCCCACCACCCCGAAAACAGCGAAGACCACCCCGATTGCCCACAGGCCCTTCAAGGCGAGGAGAACACCTATGCCAACGGCAGCGGCCGAGGCCAGCAGCTTGAGCCAGTACATGAGCGCCTGGCGGCCGGCGCGCCCGCGAGCCAGTTTTGCACGCGCGCAGTCGAGGCAGATGTCCGCCTCGATCTCCGGGTAGCGTATCCTGCATTTCGCGCACACTGCGCGGGCGCACTCGGGGCACACGTGCAGATCGCGCTCGGGAACGTAGACTCCCTGCTTGCAGCGCTGGCAGCGAAACGGCAGGGCCTCCTGGCGTTTACTGACTTCGAGTTCCGGCTCGCCGATTTCAACCCGCTTCGCCGGCTCTCTGTCGTCTTTCATGGCAGCCTGTTTTCCACGGCGTATTGCACAAAGCCCGAGATTGCGATACGACACGCGGGCGCACTTTTCCTGCCGGGACGACGCGGAAAGTCTTGCGCCTCTGCCCGGTAGCAGATAGAATGCCCTAGCCAGCATACATCTAAACACAGGGTGGCGAGCACAGCGTGAGTCAAGACAATCTGCTGATCGAGGCGCAAGAGGTGGTGAGGATTTACGACCTGGGCAAGGTGCGCGTGCACGCGCTGCGGGGCGTGACCCTTGCCGTGCAGCCGGGCGAGTTCGTGGCGGTGATGGGCCCGTCGGGCTCGGGCAAATCCACGATGATGCACATCCTCGGCTGCCTGGACAGGCCGACATCGGGATCTTATCGCCTGGAGGGCCAGGACGTAAGCCGCCTGGACGACGGTGAACTCGCGACTATCCGCAGCAAGAAGATCGGCTTCGTGTTCCAAACCTTCAATCTGCTGCCGCGCATCACTGCGCTCGAGAACGTGGAACTGCCCATGATTTACAGCCGCCACGCGCACAGGCGCGAGCGGGCCAAGGAGGCGCTCGAGCGTGTCGGATTGGCGTATCGGATGAATCACCGGCCCGGAGAACTCTCCGGCGGAGAACAGCAGCGAGTGGCGATCGCGCGCGCCCTGGTGAACGACCCACGCCTCATCCTGGCTGACGAGCCGACCGGGAACCTCGCCTCACGCCAGGGGGAAGAAGTGATGGCGATATTCCAGGAGCTGAACGTGTCGGGGATAACGATCGTGATGGTGACCCACGAGGCTGACATAGCGCGGCATGCGCTGCGCGCGGTGCGCTTCCGCGATGGCCAGGTGACGGCCGACGAGCCAGTGCGCGACCGGGTGCTGGCAGAAGAGATCCTTGCGCAGTTGCCCCCCGAGCAGGAGACAGGTTAAGCATGAAGCCGGCCCGTCGCCTGGGTGCGCGCACGAGGACCAGGATGCGGACCGGGGTGGGCACCGGGCTGGCGTTTGCAGCCGCGGTCTGGTTTGGGGCTGTTTTTCTGGGCTGCGCGCCATCTGTCGCCCACTGCTCCGAGCGCGCGATTCACCTCGTGGCGTGGGGGATGGAGTCGGGCGAGGAAACAAAGGGGACCGATGCCGCAGTTGACGAGTTCATGCGGCGCAATCCGCGCATCAGGGTGACTGTTCTCTCGATGGGCGCGGGAGGCATGAACCCGCAGAAGTTGATGACCTCGATCGCCGGAAGGGTGCCTCCGGATGTGGTGCGCCAGGATCGCTTCACGATCGGCGACTGGGCCTCGCGGGGCGCGTTCCGCTGCCTTGACGATCTCATCCGGCGCGACGGCATCAAGGCCAGCGACTTCTATCCCGCCTGCTGGAGTGAAGCGGTTTACAGGGGGAAGGTTTACGCTATCCCATACGGCACCGATGACCGGGCGCTTTATTGGAATAAGACGCTGTTCAGGCAAGCGGGGCTCGACCCGGAAAGGCCCCCGCGCACCTGGGAAGAGTTGCACGATTATGCGCGGCGGCTGACCGTGCGCAGGGAGGGGGTTTACGAGCGCATCGGTTTCATCCCCAACTACGGAAACTCCTGGCTGTATCTGTACTCGTGGCAGAACGGCGGGGGATTCATGAGCCGCGACGGGCGCCGCTGCACGCTGGATAATCCCGGCACCGTAGGCGCTCTGCAATGGATAGTGCAGGTGTATGACATGCTGGGCGGAGCGCCCGCGATCACGGCCTTCAGCCAGACCTTCCTTGGGCAAGAACTTGACCCCTTCTTCACCGGCAAGGTGGCGATGAAGATTGACGGCAACTGGGTCTTGAACAGCATCGCCAGATATGCCCCCAAGTTGGACTTCGGAGTGACCCCGGCGCCGATACCCGAAGCGCGGCTGCGCGGCGAAGGGATGTTCAAGGGAGAGCCGCGCTACATCACCTGGTCGGGGGGCTTTTCGCTCGCGATACCGAAGGGCGCGCGCCACGTCGAAGAGGGGTGGGCGTTCATGAAATGGATGACGAGCGTGGAAGGCAACATCGTCGCCAACCGCGGGCAGCAGGCCTATAACTTCAGCCTTCACCGGCCGTTCGTTCCCAACATGTCGGCCCACATCGCGTCGGACGAGGCGGTGTTCAGGCAGTTTGCCCCCGAGCAGGAGAAGTTTCGCAAGCCCTTGCGGACTTTTCTGGACCTGATGAGGGTGAGCAAGTTCCGGCCGGTTACGTTTGTCGGGCAGCGGCTGTGGGATGAGCACGTGCGCGCCTTCGAGGCGGCCATCTATCACAAGAAGTCGCCCGCGCACGCGCTCTCGGACGGGCGGGCGGTTCTGCAGCGCGAACTGGACAAGGTGTTCCAGCGCGGTCGCTACCCCCTGTTGAAGGTGCAAATCGCAGCAGCCGTGATGTTGCTTGCGTTCGGAGTCTTGCTGGGCGCCATGTGGCTGCTGGCACGCAGAGGAGGGCCTCTCGGCCGGCTGATGAAGGCAGAGGCGCGCTGGGGGTATCTTTTCGCGAGCCCGTGGATCCTGGGCTTTCTGCTATTTACCTTCGGGCCGATCGTGATGTCGGTGGTGCTCAGTTTTTGCGACTACGACGTTCTGCATCCGGCACGGTTCGTGGGGGTTGCGAACTACCGGTCACTATTCGGCGAAGACTGGCCTTACGTGAGCAAGACGCTGCTCAACGCTCTCTATCTGGCGGGTTTCGGGATACCGCTTGGCATGATCACTGGGCTTGCGCTGGCGATGCTCTTGAACGCCAAGGTCAGCGGGATGAGCGGCTATCGCACCGCATATTACTTGCCCGCGATCGTGCCCACGGTTGCGAGCGCGATGCTGTGGCTCTGGGTGCTGAACCCTTACGACTACGGCCTGGTGAATAGCACCCTCAAGGCCACTCTGACGTCGTGGTTCGGGGTCAAGGCGCCGGCATGGCTTGCGGACGAGAAGTGGTCGAAACCGGCCTTGATCCTGATGGGCCTGTGGGGCGCAGGGGGCGGGATGATAATCTGGCTGGCGGGGCTGCAAGGAATTCCGGCGCATCTGTACGAGGCGGCGCAACTGGACGGCGCCCGCATTTGGCACCAGTTCCGCCACGTTACCTTGCCGATGCTGTCCCCCACCATCTTCTTCAACCTGATCATGGGCACGATCGGCGCGCTGCAAACGTTCGAGACGGTTTACGTGCTGACCGACGGCCAGGGCGGCCCGGTGGATTCGACACTCGTACCTGTCCTATACCTGTTCAACAACGCCTTCAAGTTCTTCAAGATGGGGTACGCTTCGGCGCTTGCGTGGCTTCTGTTCTGGATAATCTTGGTGCTCACCCTGGTGCAGCTTGCCCTGGCGCCACGGTGGGTTCATTATGAGGGAAGATAAGTGCAGGGCGTAGTCTGGATTGGGACGTTGCTCGTCGCTTTCGCAAGCGCAGCGCTCGCCCTGTCGCTGCTGATTGACGGCGCACGTCGGCGCGCGGCCGGCCAAGCGGCGGCAGCGCTCGCGGCGGCAGCAGTGGGCGCCGGGATCTGGGTGGCTGGCAGGCCTGTTGCCATGCCTTGGCGCCTCGATATTGCGCTGCTGCCAGCGCTCACGTGCTACGGCATCATGTGGCGCCGGCTGGATCGCGCTGCTGACTGGAGGGAAGCGAAAGGCCGCCGCCATCAATTGCGCCAGGTAACCCTGCACATAGTTCTGCTGCTCGGCGCGGTCGTTTTCGTGATGCCCTTCGCATGGCTGGTTTCCACTTCGCTGAAGCCGGACGCGAAGCTGCTCGCGATCCCGCCGGAGTGGATCCCGAGGCCGGTGCTGTGGAGCAACTACGCCCGCGCGCTGAACTTCCTGCCGCCGGAGACGCTCTCGGGCCTGGCTTATCTGTGGAACACGGTTTACATTTCTGTGCTCAGCATCATCGGGACGACGCTCGCGGCTTCGCTGGTTGCTTACTCGTTCGCCCGGCTGCGGTGGCCGGGCCGCGACGCGTGGTTTGTGATCCTTCTTTCGACGATGATGCTGCCGGGAGCAGTTACGATGATCCCGGTGTTCCTGGTTTTCAAGGGCCTGGGGTGGGTGGATACCTTGCGCCCGCTCTGGGTTCCGGCGTTCTTCGGCGGCGCATTCAACATCTTCCTGCTGCGCCAATTCTTCCTGACGATCCCTACGGAACTTGAGGACGCAGCGAAGATTGACGGCGCAGGGCCTTTCGCCATCTACCGCATGATAATGCTGCCGCTGATCAAGCCGGCGCTGGCCGCCGTTGTAATCTTCACCTTCATGGGCTCGTGGAACAACTTCATGGGGCCGCTGATCTACATCAGTTCGCCCCAGCGAATGCCGGTTGCCTACGCCCTGCAGTTATACCAGTCAACGCACGCGGCCGAATACAACCTGCTGATGGCGGCGGCGACGATGGCGATCCTGCCGGTGGTGCTGGTGTTCTTCGTGACCCAGCGCTATTTCATCCAGGGGGTGACACTGACGGGCCTGAAGGGATAACGCGCGGGGCGCGGGCTACCCCACGTGCTTTTGGACCCGGAAACGCAGCATTCGCTCAACCTGGGCAACCTCAAGCCCGGCTTTTCTGGCGGCGATCTCGAGCTGCTGTTCCACAGTGTCAACGCCGGGAAGGTCAGGAAGGAGCAGCCCCTGGCAGCCGCGGCCGCTGACCACCACGCCGAACACCCGCGGGTCCAGTTCATCGCGCGACTTGATGGGCACAGGTTCCTCGAGCACGGAGACGGTGATCTCAATGCGCTCCATCTCGTCAAGGCGCACAGGCTGGCAGCGGGGGTCATACTGCGCGGAGGCGATGGCAATGCTGATGATTTCGGCTGCAATGCTTTCGTGCTTCGGCCATATTGACCCCAGACAGCCGCGGAATGCCTCCCCGCCTGCGGGCTTCTTCTCGAACAGGGTAACGAAAACGCCCGCCCTGGTGTGCACCATCTCGGCGGGCAGGTCGGGCGGCGGTTCCATTATCTCGCCGCGCTGCAGCCAGTGGATGATAGCGCGGCGGGCAAGCAGCGCGTAGGGGTCCCCCCCATGGCTGATCGTGTCGTTGCACTGTGACATTTCGCTCCCCCCGCTTCGGCCGCCATTTCTACAGCAGCGGAGTTTCGACAGGCCCTTCCCCTCTTCCTGCGGCCACCCTGCAACCTTGAAACAGGATTCCGAAGAAATCGGTCGAAGAGAGAGCGCAAGGAGGACGCCACCATGATCAGCGCTCTCAGGAAGGCAGGCGGGTGGGCGCCCTTGCCCGCCCGCATTGCGTTAGGGGTCATTTTCATGGCCCACGGCAGCCAGAAGTTGTTCGGTGCTTTCGGTGGGCACGGCCTGGGCGGTACGGCTCAATTCCTGGGTGGAATGGGATTCAAGCCAGCCGTGTTTTGGGCTCTCTTGCTCGGCTGCACCGAGTTCTTCGGAGGGCTGGGGGTCCTCGTTGGCTTGCTTACACGCCTAGCGAGCATCGGCATTGCGATCGCGATGATCGTCGCGATCGCCACCGTACATGCCCGCAACGGCTTTTTCCTGCAGCCGGATAAGCCGGGATTCGAGTATAACATCGCGCTGATCGGCATCTGCATCTCGCTAATCCTGTCGGGGGCGGACAGGCTTTCTCTCGATGGCCTCTTCTCGAGGCAGCAGCCGCCCGGTGCCCAGAGCGCGGGATAGCGCCGCAGAAGCCGGGTCGGCCGTCACGCTCCTGGGTATCTCGCGCAAGCTAGCGGCGGGGGCCTGCAGGCGCTCTATCAGGGCCTGAGGACATCCTGAAGAGATAGTACTACAGCCCGCGTTTCGACCGGGATCTCGAGCACCGGCACCCCGGATCGCTCGATGACCTCCTCCACGGTCTGCTCATCGCGGGCCTCAAGCAATGTCTGCCCGAAGCTGGCGATCTCGATTGCGATCGGCCATCCGCGCTGCCGTTTGTATGTGGGAACCACGACTGGCCTGCCCGGCTGAAGAACGGCCTCCACCAGCCGGTCTATCACCGTCGCGGGGACCGCAGCCTGGTCGAGCGAGATGAGCAGGGCCGCTTGCGTGCCCTTGGGCAGTCCGCCCAGCCCGCACTTGACGGGCGAAAGCGGCCCCAGCCTCCAGGACGGCAGGCGGCGGGTTGCGACCACGTTCACCCCGTGGCCCTGAAGTTTCTGGCGCAGGCTCCAGGCATTCATGCCGGCAACGACCAGCACGTCACGAGCAGCCGTGCGCGAAAGCGTGTCCACGATGTGCTCGATTACCGTGGTGTGGCCCCAGGGAGAGAGGGCCATGGGGCGGTCCCCGGCGGCGAGCAGGATAGCCTGGATCACTTCTGGGGCGTGCCGCGGCACATCTCCAGCACCCGCTTGCGAAGTTGCGCAGGGGCCTTGCTCTTTTTCGCGGCACTGCGAATGCGTTTCAGCAGGTCGCCCTCGTAGCGGAAGCGCTTGAGGCACTGCTTGCAGACCTCTATGTGCCGCCGCACGTATTCGGCGTCGGAGGGCGGGACCTCGCCGTCGAAGTAGTCATAGAGTAATTCCAGGGCGCGACGACAGTCGAGATAATCGGGTTGGCGCTTCATCGGTAACCGGCCTCACGGGCGTAATCGTAAAGGCGATGCATCAGCATTCGCCTGCCGCGATGAAGGCGGCTGCGCACCGTCCCGATAGGTCGCTTGATCATCTTTGCGATCTCCTCGTATGAGAAGCCCTGCTCATCGGCCAGCATGACAACCGCCCTGAACTCGGCGGGCAATCCCTCGATTGCCTGGTGAAGATACTGGGCCTCCATTCGCCGCAGCACCTGCATCTCGGGGTCCGCAGGCAAGCCGGGCCAGCCGAGGTCTGCAGGCTCCACCTCCTCGGCCCGCTCTGGCCGCCGCGCCCTGCGGTGGTACTCGTTGATGTACAGGTTCGTCATGATGCGGAAGAGCCAGGCCTTGAAGTTCGTGTCCGACTGGAAACGGTGGAACCCGCGCATTGCGCGCACCACCGCATCTTGCACCAGGTCCTCCGCGTCGGTCTTGTTCCGCGTCAGTCTCAGCGCACCGCTGTAAGCCGAGTCCAGATGAGCCATCACTAGCCGCTCAAACTCCTCGCGCCTCTCGGGGCTCAGCACCGCCGCCGCACCGCCATCGGACTCACCAGTCTTGGTTGCCGCCCGTGAGGACACCTTCACCCATTTAACCTCAACAGTTTTTTGAGCAATCGGTTCACTTCGTGGGGATTCGCCTTCCCCTTCGTCGCCCGCATCACCTGCCCCACCAGGAAGGAAAAAGACTGCCGCCTGCCGGCGCGCAAGTTCGCCACGGCATCTGGATTCTCGGCAAGCACGCGCTCTACCACCGGCAGCAGTGCCTGACCATCGCTGACCTGGGCGAGCCCGCGCTGCTCGACGATCTGCCCAGGCAGCGAGCCGGTGTTGAACATTTCCTCGAAAACCTGCTTGGCCAACGGGCGGCTGAGGGTGCCCTGCTCGACCAAGGCGATGAGTTCGACCAGCCCCTGCGCCGTGAGCGCCGACTCGTGTAAGGCCCTACCAGATGCCTTGACCAAGCGCAGCCCTTCGCCCATCAGCCAGTTGCTGGCCTCTTTGCCGGGGGCGCCAAGCGAAACCGCTTCCTCGAACATGTCGCCCACTGCCTTGTCAGCAGTCAGAATCGCGGCATCGTAATCGGGCAGGCCATACTGACTGACGAACCGAAGCCGCCGGGCGTTCGGGAGCTCGGGCAATCCCGCGCGCACTTGGTCCAGCCACGGCTGGTCAATGATCACCGGCACCAGGTCCGGCTCGGAGAAATAGCGATAGTCTTGCGCCTCCTCCTTGCTGCGCATCGCCTCGGTAACGCCGCGCGCCTCGTCCCAGAGCAGCGTCTCGCGCGCGGCGCGCTGTCCCCTGCGCAGCAACGCGGTCTGCCTTTCGAATTCGTATTCGAGCGCCCGCAGCACACTGCGGAAGGAGTTCAGGTTCTTGATCTCCACGCGCGGGCCCAACTCGCTGCTCCCGGCCGGCCGCAGCGAGATGTTGGCCTCGAAGCGCAACTGCCCGTGCTCCATTCGGCATTCTGACACGCCCAGATAAAGCAGCACGCTGCGCACCGCGTTCATGTACGCTTCCACATCATCCAAACTGAACAGGTCAGGCGCACTCACGAGTTCCAGCAGCGGCACCCCGCAGCGGTTATAATCCACAAGGCTCTCGTCGGAACCAGCCAAGTGCAGGAGTTTCCCGGTATCCTCTTCAAGGTGCACGTCGTCAATGCGCACCGGCCGGGTGCGCCCGTTCACCAGGATGTCCAGGCTTCCATTCCGGCCCAGCGGCGCGCGCTTCTGGCTTATCTGGTAGTTCTTGGGCAGGTCCGGGTAGTAGTAGTTTTTCCGCTCGAAGAGAATCGGGTTGACGACCTTGCAGTTCAGGGCCAGGGCCACTTTCAGGCAGTGCTCAAGCGCCCCCTTGTTCAGGACCGGCAGAACCCCGGGCATGCCCAGGCATATGGGGCAGGTCTGCGTGTTCGGCGGCGCGCCTACCCTGGTGCTGCAGCCACAAAAAACCTTTGATCGGGTGGCGAGTTCCGCGTGAACTTCCAGGCCCGCCACCATCTCGAAGGGCTGATCGGCCACTACGTCGGGCTACCTCGTTCTTGTGAACCCCAGGGCGAAAGGACACTCCACGGGGATGATGGATGCCTTGCCATTACGATCATTGCGCTTCCACGCGCTCAGTTTCACGTAGAACTCATCAATGGTGCCTGAAAGAGTGCCATCGGAGTTATAGCGCCAGGCCTGCCCCTTTTCCTTGTCGTTCACTTCCGCAATGACGTAAACCTGGCCCCGCTCCATGCGCTCTATGTCCTTGGGGCTGGGCTCGTAACCGCCTTTCTCGCCGTGGCTGGCGGGATGGGAGTGAAAGTCACCCACCACGCTCAGGTGGCCGATGTGCCCCAGCACCTTCTCCATCCTCCCGTGCGCGCGCGGGTTAGGCCTGAACCAGGACGTGTGCCTGCTGGCCATCTGGTGCACGACGGCCCGCTCGACGACGAACCTGTCCTCGGCAGGATGGCCCAAGAGGAGGCCGAAGCACTCCTTCCTGAAAGTTTCGACAGCCGCTACCACCACGCCCCAGAAGGCGTCCTCAGTCAGATATGCCCGCACCTTCGTCCTACCCATTTCTCATTACCTCAGTGCTGGGTTGGAGCCCGCCTCACTGCCCGCTCGACTGCGCGTATGCGGCGCTTGGCGCCGGAGGCGAGCGATTTATCCTTGATGAATCCAAGATTCTCATGCGCCAGCAGCAAGTTGCCTTCCGCACATGCGGCAGCCAGCCCATCCGCAATCTCGGCGTCAACCGCCGCAACGGGAGCGCTCTTTGCCAGGCGCCGAGATATCTTGACTATCTGGGCGCTCAGTTCGGCCGCCCGGACCGGAATTTCGAGGGCGTTCTTCATGGCCACCGCGATGGCTTGTGCCCGCTTGGCTTTCTGCGCGGGAGTGGCTTGAGGCATCTTGCGCGCCTTGAGATAACCGGCGTAGGCCTCGTCATCCGCTTGGGCCAGTTTCATGAGTTCCTGTGCCAGGGCGTCCAGGGCCTTGCCATCCTTCTCGAAAACGGGCCGCTTGAGAGCGCTCAGGCGGGCAGCCTTGGCCGCTGTCGCGGCCGCGATTGCCGCCGCGGCCGATGCTGTGCTTCCTCCCCCCGGGCCGAAGCCGGAAGCAACCGACTTCGCGAATTCCTCCAGCGCCTGCTGCCGTATCGTGCGCTTCTGGGTGCTCTTTGGCCTCATTTGGCCCTCTTTCTCCGCCCTTTGCGGCATATTTCCACTTCCGCGAAGTCAGCAAGACCGCCAACAGGCGGATTCTCCTTACGAACCTTCACAATGACTTGCTGCGCGGCGAAACGTGCCAGAACTGCTTCTGCGATTCGTTGCCCCAGCGTCTCCAGAAGATTATACGGCCCCTGCTGTTCTACCTGCCTCACCACATCATATATTTCACCGTAACTGACAGTGTGGGCCAGGTCGTCGCTTCGGCCAGCGCGCCTGGCATCTACTGCCACGGCGACGTCAACCGCTATGTGCTGACCGAGCCGGCGTTCTTCCTCACGCGTTCCGTGGCGGCCGTAGAGGCTCATGTTGACAATTCTGATCCAGTCACTCGGCATTCTTTCCCCTCGCAGGGCAGCGGATCAGCCTTCTCTCGGTAACGATCATGTCGAGACGCTCATCATGCGGGTCGTGAGGCACGCTCGGAACCATCTGCACCTCGAAGGCCAGACCGATTCTCGTGGCTCGCCGCGCCCGCGCCAGGAACCGGTCATAAAAGCCCGCTCCGGCGCCGATTCGCCAGCCTTGCGGGTCAAAAGCAGTGCCGGGCACCAGGATCAGGTCGGCCTCGGCAGCCCGCACCACGGGGCACGACCGCTTTGGCTCGGGTATTCCCGCAAGCCCTGCTCTGAGTTCGCCGCCCAGGCCGCAGATCTCCCTGAAAACCAGCCTGCGTCCCTTTTTCAGGCTGACAGGCAGCGCAACCCGCTTCCCTGCCCGCAGCGCTGCCCGGACGAGCGCCCCGGTCTCAACTTCGCTCCCGACACTGTAATACGCAAGAATTGTGCCTGCCTCCCTGAACGCCTTCAAGCGCTGCACGCGCCGGCAGATAGCGGCGCTGCGGGCCCGGCGCTCATCCGCCGACAGCCCTCCCCTGGCGGCACGCACAGCCTCCCTCAAGGCACCTTTGCGCGGATTCTGCACCCCCAGCCCCATGACTCCCGATTATATCCCCGCCCCCTCCCCCTGTAAACGCCCCCTGTAGGGCGGGCGTTCCCACGCCCGCCGCCCTCCCCTCTTGTCATTCCGAGTCCGCCTCAGGCGGACGAGGAATCTCTCTTCTCAATACGTAGGGGCGAACCTCGTGTTCGCCCCCCCCGGTGTGGCACAGCCGCCCTCGGCTGTGCTTTGGACTGCGGCCCGCCTCCGGCGGCTTCGCTTCGGCAGCACGCTACCGAAGCAACAAACACATGGAAAACGGCACCGAATCGCAGGAGCACAGTCCCTGGCCACCGAACATATCCTTCACGCAGGGAGGCGCAAGAGGAATGACAATCAGCGATGGTCTGATGGTCGTGGCCGTGCTGGTCGCGCCGTTTCTCGCCGTCTGGGCGCAAAGACAGATCGAGCTCTGGCGAGAGCACCGCAGAAGCCAGCTGTCGCTTTTCAAGACACTCATGGCAACTCGAGGCCAAGTCGTCTCGGCCGCCCATGTGCAAGCGCTCAACATGATTGATCTCGAGTTCACCGGGAGGTCCGAGGAAAGCGTCCGCGCAGCCTGGCGCGAGTATCGGGACCACCTGTACTCGTTTCCCCGCGAGGGAGAGGAACTGGAAGCAAAAAGAGCAGTGTGGCAGCAGCGAACTCAGGACCTGCTGGCCGGCCTGCTCCATAGCATGGGTAAGTCACTTCGCTACGAACTCGACCCCGTGGAGATTAGGAAGGGCGCCTATTCCCCTGAGGCCCATGCAGTTGCCGAACTGGAACTCCAGGCGATTCGCGGCGCGCTGATAAAATGGCTAAGCGGAGGACAAAGCGTATCAGTCTCGCTGGTCCCTGCGGACGAGAAGGCCGCTGAGCAAGGTGAGGAGTTCCGCAGAGCGCTACTCGGACTTCTAGGTGGGGAAACGTGCGTCAATGTTAGGATCAGCCCTCATCACGACTGCCAACCGTCACCTTCTCTTGCTTCGGTAGCGTGCTGCCGGAGCCCAGGGCGCTAGCCCTGCCCAGCCCCGCCCCGATTTTTGCATCCCATACTGACAAACGGCCCGAATCCGCGATGCTCCACAAGAACCCCTGAAACACTCTCAATTCAAACGCCCTGTCACGCCTCCTCAATCGGGCGCGAAACCGCGCGCGCTACGGCCAGGAGGAAAACCGCCCCGGCTCCGGCGCGCCGGAGCACGCGGGCGCACTCGCGCAGGGTGGCGCCCGTTGTCCAGACGTCGTCGAGAACCAGGATCCTGCGGCCTCGAACTTCCGCCCCTGGGCTGAGCGCGAAAGCCCCGCGGACATTCTCTTCTCTCTTCCTGTACGGCAGGCCTACCTGGGGAGCAGTGAACCGGGTCCTGACCAGCAGGGGCTCGCTGGCGATGCCCAGCACCTGAGCCAGATGCCTGGCAATTACCTCCGATTGGTTGAAACCGCGTTCGCGCAGACGATATGCGTGCAGCGGGACCGGACAGATGACCTCCATGTCGCTGGGAAGGCCCTGCCCGTTGTCGGCGGTGCCCTCGAAGCAAGCAGCGAGCGCGCGGCCCAGGGTAGGCCCCACCGCGCGCCTGCGGTCGTACTTCAGCCGGCAGATCGCTTCGCGCAGAGCACCCTCGTAGTATCCATAGGCGCGCCCCATCGCGAACGGCTGGCGCGTCGCGCGGCATTCGGCACAGGTCTCCCCGGCCTTGGCTTCGGGGTCGAACGGAAGGCCGCAGATGCGGCACTGCGGAGGCGTGATGCGCCGAATCGCCTCGCGGCACGTCTCGCAGATCACTTGCGGGCCGAACTCGCGGCATACAAGGCAGCGCGGCGGGAACAGCAGGTCGAGGACAGCGCGACAGAGCCAGTGCAAGGTAGCATTCTCCCGCAGACCGCGGCACAGACGGCGAACGGCGCCGAGCGGCCTCAATAGTTGGACCGCAGCCTCCTGATTTCCTGCCCCGCAACGGCAGCGCGGCGCGGGCGTTATGGAGTGCGGGAGCGTGCTCCCGCCTTGCAAAGCGGCCCTTCAGGGCCACCCTGCCCCTCGAAGAGGGATCCTGAAGGGCCCCTGTTCTCGGGGTCCTGAAGGGCCGAAGGGCGGCGGCTTTGCCGCCGCACTCCACAAGGCGCGACCCCGTGACTGCCTGGGGAACCGGCGCAAGCCGACCGCGCTCCCCCTGCCTTCTTAACGGTGCTGTAATTAGCCCCGCGCCGCGTTAGCGGTTGCCTCCAGAGCCTGGAATTGCACCTGCCCAATCGCTGTGGTATAATTAGGATGTCCGCCTGCGTGACAATGAAGCGCTTGAGCAAGGCTACCAAGGGGGTGTTGGCTGTCAGCCTCGCCGGTTTGCTGGTGGGCTGCGGGATGTTCCGTCAGCGCGCGGCGTTCAAGGTCTTGGATGATTACCTGGATGCACAGGTCAAGTACGACTTGATCAGGCAGCGCAGCCACTGGGATTCAGCATCCGCTACCCTGATCGCGGCCGGCGGGACCACCATACCCTCATCCCCCATGCAGCGCTGGCGCATGGATAGCTACAGCACGTCTCCCGACCGCATCACGCTCAAGGGGGCGAAGGCTTATGCGTCGGTCGCGGGCCGCTTCGAAGGCCCCTACAACCAGGCCAAGAACGTGACCTTCACCGTCTTCCTATCCAGTCACGAGGAAACGACGCGCGAGGGCAAAGAAGAAGTGTGGCAGGTGAACGAGGTCGAGACCAAGCGCCTGCTGGCCGAGGAGGTAGTAGGTAAGGGATACGGCGACCTGTGGGTCAAGCAGTTGGAGGCCTTCCGTGGGCTGTACGGCGGGCCGGGCTACGGCCGCTAGGCTGCGCTCGTGAACGCGAATCGGGAGAGTTTCAAGGCCGGGCAGAAGCAGCCCTCGTGAAGCTCAGGCTGACTGCCGACCGCCTCCACTGCGTTCAGCGCCTGCACGATGTTCTGGGTAAAGCGAAGGTTCCTGACGGGGCGGCTGATCCTGCCGCCCTCCACGAGGAAAGTTCCGTCGCGCGTCATGCCGGTGAGTATCGTCTGCTTGGGGTGCACCACGTTGACGTAGTGGAAGCGCGTCACCAGCAGGCCGCGCTCGGTCGAGGCAATCATGCCTTCCAGCGAGTCGTTGCCAGTGGCCATGAACAGATTGCTGGGCCCTGGGCCGTACGGGTTAGGAGCCGGAAAAGCGTGGCCCGTTGATTTCTTCCCTTCCTTGTGCGCGGTGTAGGAATCGTAAACGGCGCCTTTCGCCACGCCGCGCTCGATGAGGTCAACGCGCTGCTTGGCGATGCCCTCGAAGTCGAAGGGCATGACGAGGCCGCGCGGGTCTAGCCCGTCGTCCCAGATCGAGATGCTCTCGTGCATCACCCGCTCGCCGATGCGGTCGCACAGGAAACTGCGACCTTCCTGGACCGCCGTCGCCCCGAATCCTATCCAGCCGAGGAACCCTAACAGTGTGGCCACCGCCGAGGGCTCCAGAATGACTGCGTAATCGCCAGGCTGGATAGCAATGGGGCTGCGGCCCGCCGAGCATTTTTCCACCGCCACGCGCGCAAGCGACTCAATGTCGAGGGCCGCAAGGTCGCGCCCTGTCCAATGCGCATAGCCCGTCGCGGTCTCGTAGCCCGAAAGGCCTGAGGCCGATTCGCTTGCTATTACCGTCAGCGCGGATTCGGTGAGCGATTGATGAGCGCGCACGCCGAGGCTGTTGGCGACGGCAATTTCCATCTCGGTGACCATCAGCGAGCCGCTCGCTCTGCAGCCTGCATGCGCTGCAATGGCCGCTATCTTCTTGACCGCCTGCGCGCGTTCCTCGGGCGCGGACTGGGCTGTCTGCTCGAAATAGGTTTGCGCCGCAGCGATGGGACCGGGGGAGGGAAGGCTCGCGAAGTCGGGGTTTTCCTCGGCCAGGCGCGCCAGCTCCGCGGCCCTGTGGGCCGTGGCGCTGACGCTGCCAGCGGTCAGCCGATTGGTGGTGGCGCACCCGATGCGTTTTCCGACCACGGCGCGGACGGTGACGCGGTGCGTCTTCTCGGAGAGGTTCTGATGGATGGCGGAATTAGCAAACCGGGTCAACCGCGTGCGCTCGCCGATCACGACGACCTCTGTTTGACCGGCGCCCGAGTCCTTGAGCCCGTTTTCCATCAGTTCAAGCATCGTGCCCTCAACTCGCATCGCCTACTCCTGCGCTCCGCCCAACCTGACGGCCGAAAACCGGGTGGGCGCTGTTCCGTGCCCCACGCGCATTATCTGCACTGGCTCTCCCTTGCCGCAGCCTACGACCCCCCACACTTTCCAGAATTCCTTGCTGGCAATCGCATCGCAGGTGGCCCAGAACTGCGGCGTCACGCCGTGGTAGGTCGGATTTCGCACCAGGCCGACGATGCTGCCGTCCTTGATTTCCCAGCCGATCTCGGTGGTGAACTGGAAGTTGAGGCGCACGTCATCAATGCTCCAGGAGCGAGTGCAGTCGAGCAGGAAGCCGTGCTTGATGTCCCTTATCATCTCGTCGAGCGTCCAGTTGCCCGGCTCCAGGTTGACGTTCGTCATGCGGATCAGGGGCAGGCGGTTCCAGCCGTCGGCGCGCATCGCGCCATTGCTGGGCAGGCCGAGGCGGGCCGCGGTTTCGCGGGACATGAGATAGCCGCAAAAGATACCCTCGCGGACGATGTCGGTCCTGCATGAGCGAACCCCCTCATCGTCATAGCCGAAGGTGCCCAGGCCTCCTGGCAGTGTGGAATCCGCCGCGATGTTCACGATCTTGGAGCCGTAGCGGAACTGCCCGAGTTTTTCGGGGGTAAGAAAACTGGTGCCCGCGTAACTTGCCTCGCTCCCGAAGACCCTGTCCAGTTCGATGGGGTGGCCGCAGGATTCGTGCACTTGCAGGGCCATCTGGCTGGCGCCGATGATGACAGGAAAAGTGCCGCTGGGGCAGACGGGGGCGGTCAGCAGGTCGGCGGCCTCGCCGCCAATCCGCTCCGCGCCAGCCAAGAGGTCGAGGCTCTCGACCACTTCCCAGCCGCCGGCAGCATGGAAGCCGTCCAGGGCGCTGGGGTATGAGCGCTCCTGCATTTCGCCATCGCCGATCGCCGTGACCTTGACGCTGGCGCCGGAATCGAGGTGTTCCTGCTCGATGCGGCTTCCCTCGCTGGTGGCGAAATATTTTCGCTCGCGAAAGAATGTGAGGGCGGATTCGCAAACCTTGACTTCTTCCCTCTGCCTCGCGCGCCGGTCGGCCTCCAGAAGCAGGCCTATCTTGTCATGCATCGGGACCCCGAACGGATCTGTGCGCCACTCGCTTTGCCAGGCGGCGCGCGTGGGCTCGACCTCGCTCAGGCTGGCCGGCTGCGGGCTCGTGAGCGCGCTGGCCTGGGCCAGCCGGACCGCCTCCTCGGCAATGCTTTGCACGGAGGCGTCATCGAGGTCGGCGCTGGCCGCGAATCCCCACGCTCCATCAACGAGCACACGAAGGCCCAGGCCGGAGTCGGTCGCGCTTTCCAGGCCCTCGACCTTGCCGTTTTTCACGTGAAGTGACTCGGTTTCCCGCTCGACGATGCGGGCGTCCGCGTAACTGGCACCTGCCCGCAGCGCCAGATCAACCGCCCGCTCACAGAGTTCCGTCACTTGCGTCTCCCTTTAACTTGGGCACGGCTGTCGCCAAGTACACTCGATAGCCGCCGCCCTTGCGCACTTCTGTCACGTTGCCGAAAACCTGCCTTACCTTCTGCGCAATACCTCGGGCTCCTTGTTTCGTGCGCGCCACTACATAAAAACGTCCGCCTTCCCGCGTGCAAGCAGCGGCCTGCTCAATGAGATCGAAGACCACCGCCTTGCCTGCCCTGATGGGAGGGTTGGTAGCAACCACGTCGAAGAACAGGCCGCTAACGGGCTCGGTTCCTTCTCCCTCCAGCAACTCGACATTCGTGAGGCCGTTGAGAGCAGCATTCTGCTTTGCGATCGCCACCGCGCGCGGGTTTGGGTCAACAAGCCAGGCCTTGCCCTTCGGCGCCAGGGCAGCCGCGACAATGCCGATCGGGCCCCAACCGCATCCCAGGTCGAGCACCGCGTCCGATTCCTTCACCTCCAGGCTCTCGATCAGCAGCGCCGTGCCCTGGTCAAGTCGTCTTGCAGAGAAAACCCCAGCGGCGGTGACGAAGCGAAACCTTCGGCCTCTGAGGGTAGCCGCGAACTCGCGCAACGGCCGGGCTGGGCCCGGCTGCGGCATGAAATAGTGCTGCGCCTCTGACGCGGAGGCCAGCTTTTTCTCGGCTGCCTCGCGCGGCTTTCGCCGGCGCGACATGAAGCCCGGCCCCTGCTGGCTGAACATTTTGGCGGCTGCGCGCGTCCTTTCTCCAGGAGTCCCTTGTCGGCGATGTTTGAATATGATAAACTTCGCGCCGGTTCCGGTGCAAGACTTGCGGGCGGCAAACGTGTCAAAGTGCGTGGTGGCGTCGGGCTGGGCGGCAATTCGCGGTCAGTAGGGCAAGTATTGATGTCGTCTGGCCCAGGCTCGGGCTTAGGGCCCGAGGAATTTGAGGAACTGTTCGCCCAGTATGAGCGCCGCATTTTCAACTTGCTGCTGCGTCTGGTGGGGAATTACGAGGATGCCGCCGACTTGGCCAGCGAGACCTTTGTTCGCGCCATGGCCGCCGCCGGAAGATTCCGTGGAGAAGCGCAACCCTATACATGGCTTTATCGAATCGCTGTGAACCTGGCCAAGAATTACTTCCGCAGCAGGTCCGCGCAGCCACAGTTGGAAGCGCAGCAGGAGATGTCGGCCGAGGAGCCCGGGCAGCCCTCGGTCCAAGACTTGCTCGAGCAGCGCGAACTCCAGCGCGAGGTGGAGAATGCGCTGCAGTCGCTCCCTGTCGAAAGCAGGGCCCTGATCGTGCTGCGAGACCTGCAGGGCCTGTCCTACCAGGAAATCGCCGAGGCGACAGAATCCACGCTGGAACTGGTGAAAAGCCGCTTATTCCGCGCGCGAACCATGCTGCGGCAGAAACTGGCCCGTTACCTGCTGCCAGAGGCATGAGGGACGCCTCGCCAATGCGCCGGCAGTTTCAAACGCGTTCCCCGGAGGTGATTTGATGTTGCGGCAGCTGTCTTTTGTCTTCACCATTGTGTTCTCTGTCGCAATCATTTCCATAAGTGCCCCCAGGGCACCGTGCGCCGACCAAGGCGCAGCCGCCCCGGCCGCGCCGGCGCCGGCACCGGCCACACCGCCAGCCTCACCGCCAGCGGCGCCGGCACCGGCCACACCGCCAGCCACACCGCCGGCGGCGCCAGCACCGGCAATACCGCCAGCCACACCGCCGGCGGCGCCAGCGCAACCGGAGGCCCCGGCTGCTCAGCCTGCTGCTGCCCAACCTCAGCCTGCTCCTCAGCCGGAAGCGGCCCCGCCGAAGATCGCTGCGATAGAGATCAGGGGAAACGCCCACATTGACCAGGCCCAGATCATGGCAGTAGTGAAGAGCGCCGTCGGCCAGCCCTACGACGCAGCCCAGGCGCAGAAGGACACCGATGCCATAAAGGGCTTGGGCTGGTTCTACCGTGCGGAGGCCTCCACCCAGCCCGAGGCCGAGGGGGTGCGCCTCATCTTCCAGGTGATCGAGAACCCCGTAGTTCAGTCAATCGCCTTCCAGGGGAACACCGTATTTACCGCGGATGAGTTGCGCGCGGTGATGAAAACCAAACCGGGGCAGGTGATGAACAGCCGCACGGTGGTCGAAGACGCGCAGGCGATCGAGAAGAAATACGCCTCCGCCCAGTACTCTTTTGCCCAAGTGATGGACCTTTCCTTCGACGACAAGACCGGCACCCTCAAGATCCCGATCGTCGAGGGCATCGTCGAGGCGATCAGGGTTCGGGGCAACACCAAGACGCACGCCTGGATCGTGCGGCGCAACCTGCGCACCAAGCCCGGCGACATCATCAACATGGGGCGCCTGCGGCGCGACCTGGAGAGGCTGCTCAACACGGAGCTGTTCCAGGACGCCACCGTGGAACCGGAAGCCGGCACCAAGCCTGGCTACGCGATCCTCAACTTCAAGGTGCAAGAGAGAAAGACCGGGATGGCCAACATGGGGGTCGGGTATAGTTCCGTGCAGAAACTCATCGGATTCGTGGATTTTACGGAGGTCAACCTGCGCGGCACGGCGCAGCGCGTGAGCGTGCGCACCGAGTTCGGGGGGGAGAGCAGCGTGGAGCTCGGCTACTACAACCCCTACGCTTTTCCCAAGGACACCAGCCTGAACACCGCACTGTACAACAAACTGATACTGCGCGAAGCGTTCTTCCAGAATGCCAACTACCTTTACGACGAGCGCCGCACCGGCGGCAGCATCACCGTGAGCAGGCCGCTGTCGGACATCTCGCGCGTTTTCCTCACCCTGCGCAGCGATGACATCTCCGCCAACAAGCGCGCCGACAATCCCCTGCCCGATCAGGTGGTGGTGCTGCAATCCGCGCGCGTGCGGAGCCTGGGCATGACTTTCCGCCAGGACTCGCGCGATATCGTCATGGACCCGACACACGGCGCCTACAACAGCCTGTCCTTCGATGTCGCGGGCCTGCTGGGCGGCGGCTCCAAGTTCACGAAATACAGCGCCGACATTCGGCGCTACTGGCGCGCGGGCAAGAAAAGGGTAATCGCGAGCCGACTAATGCTGGGCCTCACGAGCGGCAACCCGCCGCCGCTCGAGCAATTCCTGCTGGGAGGCAGTGAGAGCCTGCGCGGCTATCGCAACGATCGCTTCCCGGGCCGCAAGATGGTGCTGCTGAACACGGAACTTCGCTTCCCGCTGGCGAATAAGATCAAGGGCGTTCTGTTCGTTGACGCTGGCGATGCCTGGGAAGGCACGTTTGCCGAGCAGTTCGGCGACAAGAGCTTCAATCTGCACATCGGCTATGGAGTGGGTGTCCGGGTGGTTACCCCGATCGGGCCCCTGCGCCTCGACTTTGGCATCGGTGAGTTCGGCAATGAGACCCACTTCAGCGTGGGCCACGTGTTCTAGCGGCGGCCGGCCGGCGTCGCACAGCTGTCCTCAGGGAGGAGATGAATGAGAGTAGTTCTATTAACGGCAATGATCTGCCTGGTGGTTGCTCCTTGTGTGAAGGCAGCCGAAGCGCAGCCCGCCTTGAACGTGGGCGTGGTGGATTCGCAGAAGCTGACGGAGGGGTTTGAGGACTTCCGGCAAGCCAACCAGGCTTACCAGGCTTACGTGCAGGAGCGACGGGCCAGGCTGAACAAAGAGGCGCTGCTGCGCGTGGTGACCGCCCAGGAGAAGAAGGAGTATGATGACCTGGCCGCCGTGCCGGCGCCCACCGACCAGCAGAAGCAGCGTATGAAGGAACTGGAGAAACTCTCGCAGGATCGTGAGAAGGAGATGTCATCCCTTCAGGCTGTCGCGCCTCCTACCCCGGAGCAGCAGAAGCGCCTGGAGGAACTGCGCGCGATGGCCGATCCTCGCGAGAAGGTGCTGCAGGACTTGGAGGCTTCCCTGGGCAACGAGATCGATGCGAAACACGAAGAACTCATGAAGCCGCTCCGGGATCGCATTGACAAGGCGCTTGACGAACTGATGCGAGAGCAGAGGTTGGCAATCGTCCTGGGCAAGGAGGCTGTCTTGCGTGGTGGCCTGGACATCACGAGCAAGCTGCTCGCGAAACTCAATCGCAAGTAGAGCGCCGCTTGGGTTATCGGTTTTCGCGCTCAGCATCTGTTTGACGGGATGCCGCGGACCAGAGAAGCCCAGCGCGGCTTTCGCTGACCTGGAAGTCCTTGCGCGCCTTCACCCCGCCCACGCCGTTTCGCAGGCCGCTCAGCCGTCGCCGGGCTCGAGGCGGCCGGCGCTCACCCCTGGCGGCATCACGGTTCTCGCTCCGCCGAGCCCGCCGTCGCTGCGCCAGCCCACTTCTTCCGTCGCTCCGTCCGCAGCGGCGGCCGCGCGACCCGGGAAGGAGGCCGCCGATCGGAGCTATCAGGCCAGCATCGAGCATCGCATGCTGACCGCGCGCAGGGAACTCGCAAGGGCCACCGAGCGCGCA
>Ga0315280_10000320_pt1 | contig 88997 bp, 90 predicted proteins | sample YL17G06_40_MG_FD_203697 | JGI IMG/M metagenome (GOLD analysis project Ga0315280, IMG submission 203697) | Sediment microbial communities from Yellowstone Lake, YNP, Wyoming, USA - YL17G06_40 | ecosystem: Environmental > Aquatic > Freshwater > Lake > Sediment | place: USA: Wyoming | collected...
GCGTCCCCTGACTCCTTAACCAGCTTTTCCATGTCCCTTACGGATGTGAAGTAGGCCCATTGCATGACATTGCCGACCCAGCTGCCCGTCGTCCTCTCCACATCGGCCCACGAAATCGTCTGTGGCTCGGGCACATCCAGCGTCCCCACGGGCTCATCTTCAGCTATCACCTCCGAAGGTGTCGCCATCCTCAGGTTCTCTCTTTTAAGGATCTCCCTCGGGAGGGCTCTGAGGAACTCGTGTATGCCCGTCTCGGGCCAGTGATGCTCGCCGAAGGTCTCGTAGTCTGGGAAAATGCAGACGTATCGGCCTGGGGTTGAAGCCAGCCAATTGACGTACTTCTCAGCGGTCAGCGGCCACTCGCTCCACCAGCGTGCCGAGAACCTGAAGCCGATGTCGTCTGTGAGACGGTAGTTGCGAAGCAGAACCTTGAGCTCCTTGCAGCCCTTAGCTTGATAGAGCTCGTTCGGCGAACTGGAGCCGAGTATCCTTTCAGCTCCTTCGGTGCAGATGGCCTCGAAGCCCAGATCTTCGACGGACCTTGCGATCCCATTGTTGTAAATCAGCTCAGTATTTTCGAAGACCTTCGGCCTGTATCCGAAGAGCTCCAACAAAGCTCTCCTGTGTTCCTCCACCTGATCGGCGAAATCCTCCATGTTCGGGTAGAGGCTGGAAAGGGAGTGGTAATAGGTCTGGCTGAGAAACTCGACCTTCCCCGTCTGGGCCAGCTGCCTGAAACTTTCTAGGACGTCCTTGCCAAATCGCTCACATTGCTCCAGGAAGACGCCGGATATGCTGAATGATAATGGATACGAGATAATCTACCTGCGTTACCTGACTCACATTGCTCCAGGAAGACGCCGGATATGCTGAATGAGACCTTCACACACCTCTTTTCGCTTTTGTGCTCGTCGATGAGGTCTAGGAGGATCTGGTTCGCGGGCAGGTAGCATTTACTGCTCGCACGTTCAAAGATCTCCCTGTCCGCTTTTTTGTCAAAATAATAATCGAATAGCTCGCCCTTTCTGAGCCTTCGGAACTCTCTCTTACCCCAGAAGAAGTCCCTTCTGAGCCTGTAAGGCTGGTGTACTTCGAAGATCAGGAGGATGTCGACCAAATGGGCTTCACGCCTAGTTTCTTGGCTCTACAAATAGATACGTATAAGGTAATAAAAACTCATAAGAGTTAACTCATAAAGGTCTCTCCGCACCAACCGACTTTGAGTCGCTCGCAGAAGAGGCTTCGAGTCAGCTTGGGGCCGTGGACCATAACAAACCTAGGCGGAAGAAATCGGATGAGCTCAAAGCCTTATCTCACATTCCAATCAATAGTTCCTTGACAGCTATCCAACGGCTCCGAGTAACTTGAAAAAGTGTTCAGCCGATTCTCTGAGGTATTTCTCATCGATCTTCCCGAGGGCGGTTTCCGTTTCCAGTATCCTCTTGGGTATCCTCAGACCTCTCGGGTCAAACCCCTCCCTCAGCTTGAACCTGAACTTGTTCCTCAGTATTTCCAGGCCTATCCTATCAAAGTCATCAATGGTCAACCTAATTCCGCTCACTTCCAGCGCCTTCAGAACGGTCTCCCTGTCGTAGATACCCCTGGCGAAGAGGCATACCACCAGGCTTGTGAGTATCTGCCTCCAGACCTCTTCCCTGAACAGTTCCTCGGCCGAAACCTTTGGATCCGGAAGTTTATCCTTGGAAGTCAGGCGTTGGTCTAGACCGTAGCCTGCGCTGTCCAGGTGGCTGTGCCTCGAACTCGTGAGATAGCCAACATGGCACATCGGCCCCGTGTGGTATCCAGGCATCTCGTTCCCTCCGAAGGATAGGGCGAAATCGCTTCCACCGTACTTGAGGGAGGCAAACTCCACCCCTTTGGCCAGGGCTTCAAAGAACTCGCTCGTGGGCTTGGCTATCAGCTCAACGGCTCTCATGTAGGTTTTATAGTCTCCCCACCTGAATCCCAGTCCAAGGGAATCCGCCTCGCTTATCATGTGTTTCTCAAAGGCTTCGGTGGCCCATGCCATTACGACGCCCGTGCTCATGGCGTCTAGTCCTAGGACCTCAACGACGTTCATTAGCTTAAGCAGACCCCCCACATCGAATATGCCCAACATGGCTCCGAGCGAATAGATCAGTTCGTAGTCGTAGGGGATCATCGTGGTCTTGTAGAAGTAGAGTTCCTTCTCGTACGGCTCACGGAGTGCGGCGATGTGGATGCAGGCGACCGGACAGTGGGCGCAGGCGACCCTTCTCCCCAGGTAACCCTCAGCCAATCTTTCGCCGGAGATTTTCTCGGCCTCTGGGGACGTGGCGGCCTTGAGGTTCATTATGGGCAATCCGCTTAAAGCGTTAAGAGGTACGATGTTGGAGGCGGTGCCGATATCGTGGTACTTCTTCATCACGGGAGATTCAACGGCTCTCCTGTAGATGTCGTCGTAAACCTCTCTGTAAAGTTTCATCGACCTGACGTCTATTCCCTTCGTCCCCGATATGGATACGGCCTTGAGCTTCTTGCTTCCGAACACGGCCCCCAGCCCGAGCCTGCCAAAATGACGATAGGTTTCGGTCACGACATTAGCGTACCTTACGAGACTCTCGCCGGCACCTCCTATCCTCATGATCGTTCTGATGCCGGGGGCTCCTTCCAGTTCTCTAATTATTCTGCCCACCGTTACGGAGTTAGCTATGCCCCAGATGCCGGAGGCGTCCCTGAACTGAGTTTCATTTCCAGATATGGAGAGATAAACAGGGGTCTCGCTCTTACCCTTGATGACGATTGCTCCGTAACCCGCAGCCCTGATGGCGACCGCGCTCCTTCCCCCGGCATGGCTCTCGCCCAGATTCCCTGTCAGGGGGGACTTGAACATGGCGACTGTCTTCGACGCTAATGGAAAGAGTCCAACCAGGGGACCCACCGCGAAGACGATGGGATTGTTGGGCCCTAGAGAGTCAGCGTTTTTCGGGCAGTTCTCAAGGAGTAGGTTTATGGCTACTCCTGATCCGCCCAGATACTCTATAAATAAGTCTGTTCGATCTTCGATGTGGAAGCTTCTCTTAGATAAGTCAACGTATAGCACGTTGAATTTCGGGATCACTTCTTTCAGACCTCCTTCATCGTCAGAACCTCGTGCGGGCAGTAGTGAAGGCAGTATCCACAGTGGACGCAGACGTTAGGCTTGTTGAGCTCATCGTCCCAGATGACGGCTCTCACCGGGCAGGCGTCCATGCAGAGCTTGCAGCCGATGCATTTGACGGCGTTCAGAATCACGCCTCCTCCTTTGCGAGGACCCAGGGCGTCTGTGGGGCACACCTTCATGCATGGAGGATCCGTGCAAGCCCTACAAACGACGACCACGAACCCCCTCTCGAAACCGCCTGCGGACTTGACCCTTATGGCCGATTTGGCTAGTCCGCCGCCGCCAAATCTCCTATTGCACGCGAACATGCACAGCTGGCATCCGACGCACCTGTCGGCGTCAGCGATCACCAATCTACTCATTGAATAAAGAATGGTTTAATCAGGTTTAAAAGGATATGATAAATTTTATTTTATACTAACACAAATATCAATAATTATCATTAGATTAATGATGTAATAATAATATCCGGAGGAGAGTTAATCGATCAGGAGGATGTCGACCAAATGGGCTTCACGCATCTTAAATGTGGCTAAAGGATAAAGTAGAGAGACGCGCATATATGAGTTAAGGGACTGAGTTGAACCCTTCAGATCTGAGGGTCATCATCCCCGTCGGCGGCGAGGCGAAGCGGCTGAAGCCCCTCACGGCGGAGGTCTCCAAGGCCGTGGTTCGGATCTTCTGCAGGCCGATCGTCGAGTTCGCGATGGCCGAGTTGGCCAACCAGGGCGTTAGGGACTTCGTCTTCGGTGTCAAGGGCTACGTGAATTACAGGAGCCTCTTCGACTACTTCGGAGATGGGATCGGCTTCTCTGCCCAGTACGGCATCTCACCCCGCATCCACATCAAGTACCAGCCTCACATAGAGGATGTGGGGAGCGCAGACTCAGTCCGAGTCAATCTGGATTACTATGACATTAAAAGTCCGGTGATGGTCGTCCAAGGCGACAACCTCTTCGAGTTAAATTTAGTGGATCTTCTCGCCTTTCACGAGGAGAGGCAGGCCCTTATGACGGTCGTCCTAACGCCCGTGGAGGAGGTGGAGGGATACGGCATCGCCGACCTCGGAAGCGACGGCAGAATCCGAAGGTTCGTCGAGAAGCCCAAAAGGGAGGATGCCCCATCCAGGCTGGCCAACACCGGGATCTACCTCCTCTCCCCCCATGTTAGGGATCTGTTCGACGATCGGCGCGTCCAGGCCATGATACACGAGAAGAAACGGCTCGACTTCGGCATGGACTTCATCCCATTCATCACCGAAAACGGGTACCCGATCTACGGATACATCCTGCGGGGAGAGTGGTACGACGTAGGCACGCCCAGGGGATATCTGGATACCGTCTCAAGGGTCCTGAAGAGTGGTAGAACTCCATTCTACTTCGGGGAGCCCGCTCCAAACTTGGGCAGAGTGTGGATCCAAGGCCAGAGCCCGGAGTCCATCGGAAGGAGACAGGAGATCATCGACAAGATTCGGCAGTGTAAAGTGAAGCTCGAGGGCTCGGTTATGGTAGGAAGGCACTGCATGATAGGGGACGGCGCCATAATCCGGGATTCCTGCATCGACAACTTCTGCATAATAGGAAAGGATGTGACCGTAGAGAGGTCTGCGCTGATGGACCGCGCCCTGATAGGCGACGGAGCCCACATTCAGGATAGCATAATCGGGAGGCATGTCCGCATCAATTCCCGTAGGGAGCGCCCCACCTGGGTCGTCGACCTGTGCGTGATAGGGGACGACGTTGCCGTAGGTGTTGGATGCTCGATGGCGGCGGCGAAAGTATTTCCACACAAGACGATATCGGACGGCAGTAAGGTGTTCAGAGAAACGATACAGTGAGGAGGGAGCTAGCCTGTGCTTAACAAGAATCCCTTTTCTGTTAAAAAATGTACTCTAAAATGGGTGTATCCCTCCGGACCCGCCTCGCGCGCGCTTCATCGTAGTCCAAAGAACAATGCTTTCACTCCCCGTTGGTTTGGAAACATTCACGACATTCCAGTGTATTACCAGTGTGTTGTCACCATTCCCAGACTACCACACATTAGCCAAGGAGGAGCTGAAGGCCCTCAATCGCCTCACTCCTAAGCAATAAATAGCCCTCGTATTCACATGTATCGCTTCATCTTATGGATTGGAGGTAAAGGCGTTCTCAACTTCAGAAGTTTCTGGGCTTGACGATTATTTCTCGGATCACCATGTCAAATATGTTGTGGGAGTAGGCGGGCTTGGCGACGACGGCCGTGTCAGCTCCCTTGCCTGATCCTGCTATTGCGATAACATCCTTGTCGATGGGGATGGCTCCGGCGTCGGCTGCCATGACGGTGATCTCGACGACGACCTTCATTCCCTGGCCGAAGAGGCGGAGGGTCTGGGCGATGATGCCGGCGGGGTACATGGTGTTGAACTTGGCTTGGATAGCGCGGTTGACGCCTGAGAAGGCGTGAGCAGCTACGACGAGTTTGCCTCCAGCGGCCCTGATCTTTTGGGCGTAGTCGTCGGCGAGCTCCTGTGTGCCCGGCTCCTTCGTGCCTGTGACGTGGGGGACCACGACGACGTTGAAGCCCTTGAACACCTCGATGGCCCTCAAACCGGTGGGTCCGCGCGTGCTCGCGACCACGATGTCCATGATGCCGAGCTCCTCGGCGCGCTCCTTCGCCGCCTTGAGGGTCGCATCCATGTTCGCCTCGCCCGGGCTGGACAGGTACAGGATCGACTTCTTTTCACCCATACAGGACACCTCAGTAATAACATCGGCGATATTCATTAAGGCTTTCCGTTCTCGTGCATAATCATTATGGGCATCTTTTACTTATCACGTTTATATTCGATTCGTCTAGGGTCACCTTGTTCCCTCTGATGCCCCCTGCAGAGTTTATGACATCTCGGGCTTGGACGAGATGGTTTCCCAGGACGGCGAACTTGTCAGGGTTGTGCTCTTCGTTGTTATCAATCGGGTAGAGAAGGTATTTGGCTGCCCAGTAGTCTAAGGCTACCGGGTCGATGCTGGCTAATAATTGGTCAAGTCTTGTGGTATTTTGCGTTGGGTAGCCAGCCAATGCGCCTTGTGATACCCAGATACAATCGAGAATGCTTATGACAGGGGCCCTGACTTTTGCTATCATCTCGCCACATTGTTGTCCCAACCTGCTGTAGTGGCGCTCCCCGTATCCACCATCGGACATGGAGAGTACCCCATAGAAAATCTTCAAAGCCCCAGTAATTCCGCAGCCCATATGGTGCTTCAAAACCGGAACGTTGACCAACTTGATGTTATCATCATAGCTTGTGCCTCTCCATATCCCTTCTTTTAGCTCTACCCTGTTCCCTTTCTCTGTGATGAAGCAAGGATACGAAATGTTTGAAAATTTCCTGTACCCGTCAGTTAAGTGGTCTTCTCTAGAGATGAACGTATCTCGAATCGGATCTAGAAGGTATTTTGAAACTCTTGAATCTTGAAAGACTTGTTCAACCAAATGGGAGAAGGAGTGGCTTTCGTTCTCAGCGTTTGCGTGGACGCCAGTATCATGATATTGTCTGCCCCACATGGTGTCACAATCCAAACTTCCCCCGCCCTGTCCGTTCTCGAAAAGAACTATCTCTCCATCGAACCCGTCGGGATGCTCTAGAATCCTTTGGATAATGCCCCTTACAACATCCGAGTTTGTACACCCTCTATACTTCCATTGCGCATTGACCTTGATGAGAACGACATCGGATCTGTCAATCAGACCGTCCTTGCCTCCTATGGCTGTATTCACTTCTGTCCTATAGAACTTCAAACCATGATTTCCCATCAAGCCCAGGAGGGTGTCAAACCCTTCGTGATAATTTTCTAAGCCTGTAGGAATCGGACAATCAGTAACCCTGTAGATATTAGATTTGCTTCTTTCCATTTTATCCACCTTAAACGCTCGAGTACGATCAGGCGTATTATAAGTTAAGCGTATACAAAATATTTGATAAAAATCGCTTAAATTGTTCCATTAGTAATTTGCCTCCGCTGCTATGCGCGCGCGAACGTGCGCGCTTGTCTGTTTAGAAATGGATTATCCTTTTACTCTTTTTTCTATTTTGGATTTGTAAGTTTTTTGCCTAAATCATAGGCTTTTTGTAATAGTTTTCCGTTGGTTTGAACATCTCCCGCCTTATCTGCGCTACCGTGGACCGTTCCCACGAGATTGGCTTTGACATAGGCACATATGTCCTGGAAGGAGCGCAATGCATTGATCCCCCCTGAAACGAACACATCCTCGTCTTCATAAGTTAGGATCACCCCAATATCCTTCCCGGTAAATGCGTAGTAGCCTTCGCCATGTATAGCATATGTTCGATCGATGAATAATTTCATCTGCGCAGATACGTTGAACCAATAGATTGGAGTCGCAAATATGATTCCTTGTGCATCTTTGATTTTTTGATATAATGGTTGCATGTCGTCTTTGATGACACACCCCGCCTCTGGTTTAGTTCTGCATGAATCACACGCGTTACAGGGAGCGATCTTTAGATTACCTATTGGTACTACATCCGCTTCGCCGCCTTCGGCTTTGACTCCTTCAGCGGCTTTTAATGCTAGAATGGTACTGTTACCATTTTTACGCGGGCTTGCTGTTAAGATTAAAACTCGTTTTATTGGTTTCATGTTCAGATCTTGCGTTTGTAAGGTATTTCAATTTTGCTTTTTTTAAAAAAAACTTACACGATCCTGATAGTGTACGTGTTCGCGCGCGAGCGAATTACATAATCAGATTAAAATGTGTGTGAAGGGTTACTTCCCTCTTGTTTAACATGTATTCCGAACAGAGTTACTGCCACCTCATTTCAGGTTGTTGAGAGGATTGGTGTTCATGATGGCGTAGGGCTTGTCTTAGCTCTGCTGGGTGTATTGCATCCGCTACATTTCCATCCATCCTTGGGCTCCCGTCTCAGGCGATGTATGCGATGCCCTGTCGAGGCTCCGGCTTTCCGATGCGTGCGGCCACTGTAGCTGCGGCGTAGACGCCGCTCAGGACGGGGCTGACGTGCCAGCGCGCGTGGTGCCGGTTCCTGGTGGCAGACGTCTTCAGCCCCCTTCGTTGGGTTGGCTCTGCTGATATTTTCTAAGTGCGGATGCTATCAGCCCCGTGACGCTGACGTAGCCCACGGGGCTAGGGATTGTGTCGGTGGATACCAGGTGATCCGCCCCGGCCTCGTATATGCGTGTAAAGGCGTTATCGACTAGAAGTGGGTGGGTGCAGGCCGCTATGATCCTCCTCGCCCCTCTTTTCTTTATTACTCTTATGGCCTCGGCGAGGGTGCCACCCGTGCTGATCATGTCATCGATGATGACCACATCCCTTTCTTCTATGTTCAACTTCCGTGGCTTGATGATTGTCTCAGTCGCCGAGAGCCTAGTCTTCTCCAAGACATCGTAATCTGAGCCGAGTTCTGCGGCGGCGGTGGCTGCCCACTGCTCGGACTCCTCATCTGGGCCTAGCACAATGGGATCCCAGAGCTCGAAGTTATTCTTTATGTACCGCGCGATGTCCGGGATCGCAGTAAGGTTGTGTGCCGGTATATTGAACGCCTGGGCTATGTCGGGCACCCGGTGTAAGTGCATGTCGATTGTATAGACCTCGCTTGTTCCAACCGTCTCGATGAGTTTTATCACTGATTCCAGGCTGAGGGCCTCTCCGGGTTTGAACCTCTCGTCCTGTCTTGCGTAGGCGAAGTATGGGAAAACCGATATGATCTTCTTGGCTCCTCCGCCCTTGAGTGCGTCGACGATGAGGAAGTACTCGAAGAGGTACTCGTCAGGTGTGCGGTAAAGCGACTGTATGACCACAACGTCCTCGCCGGCCACAGGTTCCATCACGCGGACGTACTTCTCACCGTCCGGGAATCTGCGTATCTCCATCTTGGAGAGGCTCTTCTTCAACTCTCTGGCAACCTTGATGCCCAGTACCTCCGAGGCCGTGCCGACGGTGAGGATCATTGATGTCTCTGATGTTTCATTTTCGGAGTCATAATTTAAACCATTGGTTGTATTCATTTAGAAAAGACAGGTGGGCGATCGTCGCGCGCCGTAATTGAGGGGAGATCCCAGAAATGAGGGTCAGCATCACGAGCGACATGTTCAACTACAGCTTCAGGCCGAGGATGGATAGGAAGCTCGTCCTCTTCGCGGACCACGGATTCGAGTATCTGCACTGGTGTGACGACTGGAGCAACGACACCCTCTACCACGAGGAGGACATGAAACATTATCGTCGGCTCGTCGACGACGCCGGCTTGAGGTGTCTGGATGTTCATGGAACGGCGACAGATTCCATCAGCATAGATGCGGATGATAGCGCCCGAAAAGCGTACGTCAAGCTCCTGGAGAACCGCGTCGAGTTCTGCTCGGTCATGGATGGCGATTCGGTGGTCATACACCCGCCAAGGTACGAAGCTCCTCTGCTGGATAAGAGGTTAGAGCGATCCATCCAAACATTGGATGCGATCAGGCCCCTCTGCGAGGACCTTGGGGTCATGATAGCGGTCGAGAACTGCGCTCAATCTGACGAAAGGATCCTGGGGACATACTTCAGCAAGTACCCGCCGGAATTCGTCGGATTCTGCTTCGACTCGGGGCACGCCAACATAAACGGCAACATGGACGACCTTTTCGAGTTCGGAGACAGGTTGAAGGCCCTCCACCTACACGACAACAAGGGGAAGAGCGACGACCATCAGCCACCGTTCTTCGGGAGCGTGGACTGGGGTCGGGTCATGGGCTGGATCAATGAGTCCGGCTATGGAAAGCCCCTCAACTTCGAGGTCACCCATTACAAGAGGCTCTTCAAGGGGTCGATGGTCGATTTCCTCGATCAGGCGACGTGGTCGATCAAGAGGGTTTTGGAACTATTTTATTCAGGCTGATGAAATTGGGGTGCGCGATCCAATAGTCCAGGGTTCGAACACCTCCGAACCCGCCACGCGCGCGTCCTATGCAGCTCTCGCCCGCGAGCTTGAGAAAAAAGTCCAAAAAATAATCCTGCTAACAGAGTGATTATCTGGCGTCTCGGCTCGGGTGACCCATTCGGTCGACGTGAACAGAGATGTTTCTGAAGTTCTCGCCCGTTAGGGAACCCTTATGTTCAGCTCCTTCCCCAGCGCCCTGATCTCGTCCCAGGTCGCATCCTCTATGTAGACCCCTTCCCACAGCCTCTGCTCCCGCTTCCTCCTCTCGGGCTCGCCAGGGATGAGTATCTCGTCGTAACCCTCCGCGGGCGGCGAACTCCTTACCTTCCTGAAGAGGTCGTCCACCCTTCCCTTGAAGTCGTCGATGTTCGTGATCCTGCCGATGTCGATGCCCATCATGAAGACTCCGTTACCGCCGTAGGATTGTCGGGAGCGATACTCCTCGCTGTTGGAAACCCCCGCGCCGCTGAGGGCACCAGCGAGGACCTCCACGAGGAGGGAGAGGCCAAACCCCTTGTATCCGACGATACCGCCCAAGGTCGGCAGGAAGCCCCCCTTTCTGTACCAGCTGGGGTCTGTCGTCGGATTCCCCTCCGAGTCTAGGAAGACTCCTTCGGGGAGCTCCTCTCCACGGGCCAGGTAGACCATGATCTTGCCCTGGGCCCAGACCGATGTGGCCATGTCCAGAACCATGGGCTGCTCCTCACCCGCGGGTATTGCAAAGCATAGGGGGTTCGTCCCCAACTGCTTGGTCTTTCCCCCAAAGGGCGCGACGTTGAGGGACGAGTTGACGCTCATTATGCCGATCATATCGTGCTTCAGCGCCATCTCTGCGTACGTGTTCAGGCGCCCGACGTGGTGGCAGTTTCGGGCCACAACAAGGCCCACTATGTTCCGCTTCGCCTTCTCGATGCAGACGTTCATGGCATACTTGGCCACGACCTGCCCGAGGTTCCACCCGCCGTCGACTACCGCCATGGAAGGCGTCTCTTCGACCACCTTTATCTCAGATCCAGGTTTGACGGCCCCCGTCCTGATGCCCCTGGCGTAGTTCGGGATCCTGATCACGCCGTGGCTGTCATGGCCCGTCAGGTTGGCCTCGACAAGTAGATTCGAAACCAGCTCCGCATCGTCCCTCGGCACGCCCAGGGCCTCGAAGATCGAGGAGGCTATTCGCCTGATCCGATCTGCGCTAATAACAGGCAACCCATCACCCTCGCTTTCGACTATCTTAACATCTTCTTCTTACGCTTTTGGTCGGCCTCCGCGTCAAATTGATTGGTCTCCGAAGCCTTCGGATCGAACAGAAGGCGATCCAGCGAGTAACCAGCGGAATGATGAAGCTCCTTACCCCCATGATGGCGGAGATTCTGAAGCCCTCGATTTTTCCCTCAGGACGGGATTAAACCTGTGCACGCACGCGTACACCAGAATAAGGCGCGTTATGTCTACAAAAAAAGGACTCGCGCGCCGCCCTGTCCCGAAATTGATCCTTCGCTCGCGCCTATAGATGAATGACTTAATAATCTACGGTCATCATGAAAGTGTTGATGAGTACTAAAAAGCAATTAAAATTGATGCTAGCAATGATATTTGTTATGGAGTTTTTAGCGGTAGCAGTATCCCTTGTTGTGGCTCAGTTCCTGGGTTTAGAGTCTTATGGACCTATCGTAGCAGGTATGGTAGGAGGTATAACCATCGTACTGCTAAATATAGCCTTTCGGAAGCGCTCCTCCGGATAACTTACACTATGAAGCTACATACATCGATGGTCAGCTCTAAACGTGATCCCCCTTCCTGGACGAAGGCAGATTCGTCTCAGGCGGTGAAGTGGTTGACACTTCGCATCAACCGGGGCTTTCCATCTTCGACGGCGGCCAGGGCGACGACCAGTATCGCTGTGAAGCACAGGGAGGCGCGGATGCACGCACGCGTAAACGGCCTAGCACGCGGAATAACCTTAAAAGTGTCTTTCATAAAAGTAGATAAGCATGAAACTCGGATTTTACACGAACTACGATAAAAAGACTGTTGCGTTTGCCCATAAAATTGGCTTTCGCTCTTTGGAACTTTCAGCCTGGCCTGATTCGAACCTTAACGCCAACCATGTGACCAACCACCGCATCTCAGAGGTCAAAAAGGACCTGGAAGAACATGACATTGAGATTTCAGCCCTCGGTTATTATCCCAATTACCTGGATCCCGATAAGGCCAAAGCGGAGGAGGCCTGCCAATATTTTTACAAAGTCCTGGAACTGGCCAACCGGATGGATGTCGCCGTGGTCTGCACCTTCGCCGGCCGAGATCCTGATAAGTCCATCAAGGAGAATATCCCTCTGTTCGAGGAAGTTTTTACACGCTTCTGCAATGAGGCTGAGAGGCGGAACGTGCGAATCGCCATTGAGAATTGCCCGATGATGGACCGCTTTCATCTGCGCGGAGAAAACATCGCTTTCAGCCCCGAGGTGTGGGATGAGATGTTCCGGGCAGTGCCTTCGAAGGCGTTAGGCATCGAATTGGATCCCTCGCACATGATCTGGCAGGGAATCGACTACGTCCAGGCGATCTACGATTATGGCGACCGCATTTTCCATATCCATGCCAAGGATATGGAGATCAACCGCAGGGTGCTGAGACGGGTGGGTATTCTGGGGCAAGCCTTCGGTGAAATTACGGGTTTGGGCCATGGCTGGTGGCGGGCGCGCCTTCCAGGCTGGGGTGAGATCGATTGGCCTAAATTCATCACGGCGCTGATCGAGGTGAATTACAGGGGTAATATCGATATCGAGCATGAAGACGACGTATTTGCTGCTGCCTATGCGAAGGAGAAAATCGACACCGAATCGGGCATCGTCGATGCATATGGGCGTGAAGAAAAGGGGCTGATCTTAGGATATAACACACTCTCCAAACTGATTCCTCCTGGAGATGAAACCCTGATTCAATAACCTCATCGTATTCTGTTAAGGAGAGACGATCGTTTGAATTTTTTTTAAGAGTAAGGTCGAGGCTATCACCCTGGGCAGAGAAAGGAGCGGCATACCTAGAGTACTAATCTAAAAAATTTGGAAACCCTGGTTTTGTTACGAAGCGCACGCTTCAATGAAGAATTGGTTGATGTTCCATTTAATTTCTAAACACCCTAGGGCGCGAATTGTGTGAAGCCATCAAAGGCGGAAGAAGCATGCGCTCCTATACAGGGGAAGAAGCCAATCGCGCGCAGAGCATCGCCCACTACGCCTGAAGGAGGCACGGGAGGCCGAGGGATAGGTTGGTGGGCATCATCCCCCTGATGGAAGATGCCAGCCCTCCTCTAGATGCAAGTCGCTCACGGTCGACCGGAGAACGGGCCTGGCGTCAATCTCTTACAAGAAACGAGGCAGAATAGTCCTCGCCATTCAGCCCAAGGGCTCGTGCAAATCGATTATTTATTCAGCCTGCGCGCGTACAATCGCCGTAGAACTCCGACTTCTTTCTCTCTTGATAATGATAATCTTAGTTTGTTTGTTACGTATTTAAGTCATCTAGAACGGGTTTAATATCTGACGAGTATGGCGATTAAGAAGTTCCTCTACGAGGAGATGAGCTGGCCTGAGGTTCGGGATGTTGCGGAGGAAAACAGGGTCGTCGTCCAGCCAGTTGGTATGCTCGAGGACCACGGCCACCACCTGCCCCTTCTCACAGATGTCCTTATCACGAATACGATCTGCAGGAAAGTGGCGGAGAAGATCCCGGAATCGGTTGTGTTGATGCCGATCCAGCAGCACGGCTATAGTCCACACCACATGGACTTCCCGGGCTCGATAACGATCAAGGGCCCAACATTCATCGAGTACATGCTCGACGTAATCAGGAGCATCGTTCATCATGGCTTTCGGCGTATCCTCCTTGTGAACGGACATGGGAGCAACATGCCCTGGCTAGAGACGGTCGCCCGGCTGACGATCGTCGAGAACCCCCATGTGCTCTGCGGGCTGGTCGCGTGGTGGGCAATTCCGGAGCTGGCCGAGGAGGTTAAAAGGACGAGGGAATCAGAAAGGGGAGGCATGTCCCACGCCTGTGAGCTCGAGACCTCCATGATGTTGGCGATCAGGCCAGATCTTGTGGACATGACGAAGGCCGTCAAGGACATGGACTACCGGACTTCCAAGTATTTCCCGCCCAGGGACTTCTACTACCCGGCTGGACCCGTCTCGATGATGTCCTACTGGAGCACAATGAGCAGGACGGGGACACTGGGAGATCCAACAAAGGCGACCAAGGACAAAGGGGAGATGTGGCTGACGGCGGCTGTCGTAGGCCTAGCGAGCATCGTACAGGAGTTCAGGAAACTGGAGATCAGAGAGAGAATCGACCACCATTAAAAATTTGCAGGGCTTCTCAAATTCGACGATATTCGCCAAATGACTACGTACGCGTATTGCGCGCGCGAGAAGCATTTCCTTTTTGTCGCAAGAGACTGCAATCGCTTTCGGTCTTCAACCTCATCCGGATAAGAAAAAGCCATGATTGAATTCCTCGGTCTAAAGTCGCCTATCCCAAGGAGATGTGCGATGATAGCCACAACGTTATGGCCGGACCCCCTGCCGGGGTGACAGGACTCCCCTTGGAGCTTGACACAGGCCTTTGTTCACGAACGGTCAGGTGCGTTAAACCATCCGGACGGGGAAAGCAACATCGGGCTGCGGTCACGAAGGATGGATCTTGGATATCTCGCTGGCGAGAAGCTTGGTCGCCTCCTCCCTTTCCCGGATGAACTGCAGCCTTTCAAGCCTCCTGACCTCCAGCTCCGACACCTTCTGTCTGGCGCGAGCCAGCTTCTCCCTGACTTCCCCGTAAAGGGCCTCTTCCGCTTCGGCCGCGGCTATCTGGGAATCCAGGTCACCCAGCCGCTGCTCTATCTGACCCATATCCAGATCGGGTTCTGAACTGACGGGTTCCTTTAAAGCGAAGATCCTCCTGAAGAAAACTTGACGCCGCGGCTCCACCTTCTTCTCTGCCAGGCGAGCCCGCTCCGTTTCCAGCTCCGTGGCGGTTTGGTCCCGTTGCTCCTTCAATGTCGCCAGCCTCGAGGCGAAGTAAGCTTCGTCGTGCGGGCCCAGGGATGCAGCCAGCCGTTCCTCTTCGCCCTTGGCCTGGGCGATGGCAGAATCCAACTCTGGGAACTCGGGTGGCCTGCCGAGCTTGACCATGACCTCCCGTTTCCTTGAAAGGTAATCCTGTGGGAGGGGAGCCCCAATGGATGTTTTTGACTCGAAGTCGTCCAGGAGGACGTTCAGGCTCTTGAGCCAATTGTCGATGCCGTAGCCCAGGTCTGGGTGGAAAACCTGATGGCCCAGGCTTTCCAGCGATTGAAGTGTCCGATCCCTTAGGGTCTCGAAGTCCACGGGGCCCTCGTTTTCATCCAGCCTTGCCCTGTGCTTGTGATAGTCCTGTTTCTTGCGCTTGACCCTTTTCTGCGGGGATGAGCCTCTGCCTGTGAACGAGCGGCCGGAGCCTCGGGAGCCAGACGACATCACAGAATACGCGGGACTTAGTATCGTCTTAAGACTTCCCATCGGATTCGTTCATGATGAACCAATGGAGCTGAGAAACATTGTTTTCAGCGACTTGATTACGAACGATGGGAGAGCCCGCTCTCAACGATGCAATGAAAAAGGGATAGTTTGTCTCTTTCATAGGATCAGGCCAATGACACCTTGACCCCTCTGGCGTTCAGCTCCGATATGACGCTGTTGAAGAAGGCCTCGTCCATCCCCAGTTTCTCCGGCGGGATGATCCCTTTGTCTCTGATGAATCCGTTGGCCAGCTTTTGGGCGACAATTGAGGCGGTGTATGCGGTGGTCCTAGCCATCGCCGTGACCCCGCCCTTTTTGTCGAATCTGTCGAGCAGGTGGTATTTGAATTCGGCCTTCTTTCCCCGTTTGTATCCGTCCGCCTCTATCATCATTGCGAGGATGTCGCCCACCTCCGGCTTCCTCAGGCTGCGTTCCAGCATCCTGGCGGTTGCGATCCGGGGATGGATCTTCGCTCCCTCCACCTCCATGGGCTCCTCTCCGAAGAAGCCCAGTTCTTTGAGGAGCGCTATCTTCTGGACGTGGCCCGGGTACCTGAGGGTTTTCTCCCACATGCTCTTCACCTTGGGGAACGTGTGAAGCAACGTCCGCAGGCCGTCCGTGTAGAACGCCTCGAGCTTTCCCACACCTGGGAACTCCATCTCCTCCAGCCCGCTCAGCGCCGGCACCTCCACGATGCGACCGTTCTCGACGATGAAAGCCCCTCGGATGTACTCGTCTATCAATCCTTCCGCCGACCACGTCACCGTGTAGCCGAGGGGAGGCACGGGGCGTTCGGGGATCCCACCGACCATGATGTGCGCGTTTTCAACTATATCCAGCCTCGAAGCCGCGTGCCCGACGAGCATGTTGGACAGGCCAGGCGCGACCCCGCAGTCCGGGATGATGGTGATCCCCGATTTTTTGGCCTCCTCATCGAGTGCAAGGGGGTTCTCGGGGCTGAACGAGACATCGACCATGTCGACGCCGACCTCAACTCCCGCCCTCAGGGCTCGATATCCGTAATCCCCCGGGAGCGCGCCGATGACGAGGTCGAACCCCTTGAAGGCGCCCAATAGGCTTGTGTAGTCCGCCCCGTCCACCGTAGTCCAAGCCGCCCCTCCCATGCTTGAGGCCGCCGCGCGCGCCCTCTCTGGACTCTTATCCGCGACGACGACCTCCGCGGCATCGATAGACTTCGCGAAGTCCCTTGCGATGACGGATCCTATCTGTCCGCATCCCAGAACCAACACCTTCAAACACTTGCCCTCCCGAGCACAACCATGATCGTCTCAAACCATCTCCTTTAAAGTGAGATCCATTGTGATGCCGTGCCTCTTGAGGATGCCTCTGAACACCCGATCGAGCGCCTTTTCCACCTCCTCGGTAAGAGGCAGAGGTTTATGCTCCCTCAGAAGGCCATCGACCCTCGACATGCCCCTGTCAACGATGTCTCTGGATCCGTCCTTCCTCCAGGCGTCCGGCGTCAGCCTGCAGACGACGTCGGAGGGGATGAAGTGCTCCCTCCTCAGGTTGTCCCGCGTGTGTTTCTCGGCGAGGAAGTGGCCGCCGGGACCGACCTTGGATATGACGTCGACGGCGGTTTCCAAGCCCTCCGTGGAGACGCCATCCAGCAATCGGTAGGCCATCCCGCAGAGCTCGTTGTCGATGACCATTTTCTCCAGCGACTGGCAGTTCTCGCAGGCGAGCATCCCAGGCCCTGACACGACGTTCACGCCCGCCAGGGCCGCCAGGATGATGCCCAGCCCAGACTCGAATCCGCTCTGCGCGTCGACCAATTTCGAGTCGCTCAGACCCAGGTACGCATGAGTCGGGAGACCGTAGTGTTTCCCGATCTCGGCGCCGGCGCAGGCCGCGATCATCGCCTCGATCGCGCCTAGGCGAGCCGTGCAGTACCGCATGTCGAAGGCTGCGGGAGAGCCCCCGTATACGATCGGAGCGCCCGGATTCACCGTTTGGGAGATCACCACGCCGCTCAGGATCTCGGCGTTGGACTGGATCAGGGTTCCTGACAGCGTGACGGGGCTGGTTGCGCCAATCTGAGGCGCCGGGATGATCTCCGCGGGAACGTTGTAGCGGGCACAGTCCATGAGGTTCTGGCATGTGACGTCGCTCCACATCAGGGGCGAAGACGGACAGACGTCGAAGATGGCGCGGGGAGCCTTGGCCAGCTCATCCGCGCCGCCGGCGACGGCCTCGAGCATGTGCTTCATGTCGATTAGACCCTCTTTCGTGAATGCGCCCGTAACAATGGGCTTGGTGGAATTCTTCAAGATCACATAGAGCCTGTAGAGGTCAGAGACCGCTTCGGGGATGTCGCCCGGAACGATGGCCGTGCTCTGGGCGCGGACATGCTCGAGGGCGTCCACCAGTCGGACCAGCTGGATTAGGTCCTTCGACAGCGCCCTCCGCATCTCCCCCGTGCTCCGATCGATGAAATATATGGCCGCGGAACCCGGATTGTAGGTCACGTTGTCGCCGCCCACCTGGAAATGCTCACCACCGTCCCGTGTATGGAGTTCCACCATAGGGATCACGCTTCTAAGGCACTCCTCCACGAGGCTCAAGGGCAGACGGGCCACCTGCGAGTCGATGACGCATCCCGACTCCTTGAGGAGTTCGAGGGCGGCTGCGTTTTTCACCAGGACGCCCGTCTTCTCCAAGACTTCCAGAGAGGCGGCGTGGATCGCCTCCAGCTCCTCCTTCTGCAGGAAACTGAGCCTGCCGATGGTCCTACGCATTTCCTCGGCCCTCCTTGAGCATTTTCAAGGCCAAGTCGACTGCGCTGCCCGCATCGAGCCCGCATGCGTCGGCGCCTATCTCATCCACCCATTCCTGCGTGACTGGGGCGCCGCCCACGATGACCTTGACTCCCCCTCGAAGCCCCGCGTCCTTTAGCGCCCTGACGACCTCCTTCTGCTTCGTCATGGTGGTCGTCATGAGCGCGCTGAGGCCAACGATGTCCGGCTTCAACACCCTAGTCTTCTCCACGAAGACGTTTGCTGGTACATCGACGCCGAGGTCGGCGACCTCGAAGCCTGCGACGCGAAGCATGGTGGCCACGATGCTCTTCCCGATGCTATGGATGTCCCCCTCAACGGTTCCGATAAGGAACCTGCCGACCGCTCTTCGGCTCGCCCCGCGTTTGGCTATCTCGGCGTTGAGCACCGAGGCCCCTGCCTCCATGGCCCCGGCGCCGGCCACGAGCTCGGTGATGAACGCCTCTCCCCTTCCGAAGCGGTCGCCGATCTCCCTCAACGCCCTCGCTAGGCCCTCCTCAAGGGCTTCAACGGGGTCCACGCCCATCGATATCGCCTTCTCGGCGAGGCGTCGAGCGAGGTCCGCGTCGAAATTCTTCACCGCTTCTCCTAACTCGATCAGAATCTGTTTCAAGTAGAATCTCCCTCAGATATTCATATATTTAGTAATAAAACTATTGTACGCTCGAGCAAAAATTTTCAGATGCGATTCTGAAACTGATGAAGAACTCTACCTTTGGAACCGGATGGTTGAAGGGCAGAGATGGCGATCGACTTCGCTATGCTGAGGAGTAGACGTGGAGGAATATACGACATGGCGCATTCTATGACCCTCTACCTGTACCATAAGGATTTCAAAGAGGGTTGGAGATGGATTATGCGAATGGAATGTGGAATTTCATCTGTAAGCAGCGGATCTTTGAAATCCATGGGGTGAAAGTCGGGGGCAATCCGGGAGAGCGCCCCACGGTTCTGATCGGGACCATTTTCTACAGAAAGCAAAAGATGGTCAAAGACGATCTCAGAGGCGAATTCGACCACGATGCGGCCGAAAGTCTGATCAAGGCGCAGGAAGAGTTTTCTGATAAGACCGGCAATCCAGCCATGCTCGACGTGGTGGGGGCGTCGGCTGAAGCGCTGGGAAAGGCCTTGGACTTTTGTGCGGACGTCACGGATTGTCCTCTTCTCTTGGATGGGCTGACCACGGCCATGAGGATAGAAACGTTGAATCGCGTCGTGGAGTCGGGGCTCGAGGATAGGATAGTCTATAACTCGATCACTCCCGAGTGCAAGACAGAGGAACTAGAGGCCATCAAACTGAGCGGAGTTAAGAGCGTCATCCTCCTCGCCTACTATCCGCGAGAGTTCACGAGCAGAGGCAGGCTCAAAGCGGTTAGAGGCCTCATCCCGAAGCTGGTCGACGCCGGCACCGAAAAGATATTGGTCGACACCTGCGTCCTCGACATACCGTCGCTCGGCTCGGCGTGCATGGCGATCTTCGACGTCAAGAACGAGCTCGGATATCCGGCTGGGTGCGGCGCCCACAACGCGATTGGAACGTGGAGAGGGTTGCGAACCAAGATGGGGGAACGCGCGAAGAGGCCGTGCACGGCCGTTGCCGACGCCTTGCCGGTGTCGGCCGGAGGGGACTTCGTGCTCTACGGGCCCATTGAGGAGGCCGAATACGTATTTCCATCCGTTGCGCTGGTCGATTCGGCCCAGGCGCAGCTCTCCATAGAGAGGGGAAAAAGGCCCAGCAGAGACCATCCGCTGTACAGAATTCCATAGGGCGAGAGCCTGTATAGTCAGATACTTGTAGCTGCTTCTTTTTGGGCTGCGCAACAACGAACTCTGCTTTCAGATAATCTATAAGGAAAGGATCCGGTATCGGACGGCTAGCGCCGAAAAGGCAAGAATTAATAAAACAAAACGCCGCTGAATGCAGGTGGTGAAGAGAGGATGGTCAAGATCGAGGGGAACGAGTTCCCCGAGGACTTGTACTACCACAGGGAGCACATGTGGGTCAAGGTCGAAGGGTCGAAGGTGCGCGTCGGCTACAACGACTGGGCCCAGGGCGCCGCCGGGAAGCTCGTCAACCTCAACATGAGGAAGGCGGGGAGCCCCGTCCAGTCCGGCAAGACCCTTGGCACCGTCGAGAGCGGCAAGTGGGTGGGGCCACTGAAGGTCCCCGTGTCTGGCAAGATCGCTGAGGTGAACGATGAGGTGCTCAAGAAGCCGTCGCTCATCAACGAGGACCCCTACGGGAGGGGCTGGGTCGCCGTCATCGAGCCCGCCAACCTCCCTGAGGAGCTGAAGGGCCTGATCAAGGGAACCGACAGGGCCGCGCTCGAGGCCTGGCTGAAGGAGGAGAAGGCGAAGCACAAAGCCTAAACATCCCTTTTCCATCTCTCATCTCTAACATGGAGACGTGGAGACTCCTAGACCTCGGCAGCCCCGAGCCGCTCGTCGCCCAGGCCTTCTACGAGGCGGTCGCCGAGGCCGTCCACAGGGGCATCGCCGATAACACCCTGATCGTGCTCCAGCCGGGCAGCCCGTACGTTTGCATCGGATACCACCAGGACCTGGAGAGGGAGATCGACGCGGGCTTCTGCCGTGAGAAGGGTCTCCCGATCATCAGGCGCAGCCAGGGCGGCGGCGCCACGTACCTGGACAACGACCAGGTCTTCTACCAGATCGTCGCGAGGGACAGCCCCGTAGTGCCCCGCGATGTCGGCGCGATGTTCGTGAGGCTCCTCGCCGTCACCGTAGAGACGTACAGGAGGCTGGGCGTGGAGGCGGAGTTCAAGCCCCTCAACGACGTCGTCGCCGGCGGCCGGAAGGTCTCCGGGAACGGCGCGGGCATGCACGAGTCGGTCTCCATCCTCGTGGGGAACGTCATCCTCGACCTCGACTACGACATGATGGCGAGAGTCCTGAAAGTCCCGGACGAGAAGTTCCGCGACAAGATGGCGAAGAGCATGAGGGAATGGGTAACGAGCCTCAACGGGATACTCGGATACACGCCGCCGGCGGCCGAGGTCAAGGACATCTACACCGACGCTTTTCAGGAACTGCTGAACATCAAACTCGAAGAGGCCGAGCCGACAACTTCCGAATGGGAGATCTTCCAAGGAGAGGTCGTGCCGCGGCACACCTCGCGGGAATGGCTGTACATGGACGCGCCGCCAGCGACACGGAAGGATGGGCGAGCGGTCAAGATCGCCGGCGAAGTGAAGGTCGTGGAGGCTGACTACAAGGCGCGCAAGCTCATCAGGGTGAGGGCCGAGGTGAAGGGAGACGCGATCCGAGGCCTGCGGATCCAGGGGGACTTCTTCGCCGTACCCAAGGAGGCCATCGCCGATCTGGAGAGGAGATTGAGCGGGGTCAGGCTGGACGAGCAGGCCGTCTCCGAGGCGATCGGTCGATTCTACGGGGAGTCAGGGGCGCAGATCCCAGGCGTCGAGCCCGAGGACTTCACGTCTGCGCTGATGAAGATCAAGGAGCTCATGTGAGGCCTCCACGAATGCGCGACGCCGGGACCAGTCGAACCTAAATATTGGTTCCGATCAGTTCCGAGTGATGTCCGAGGAGTTCACGACCAGGCCCACCCTGATGGGCACGCACGGAATGGTCAGCTCGACCCACTACCTCGCCACCCAGGCGGGGCTACAGGCCCTCCGCAGGGGAGGAAACGCGGTGGACGCCGGCGCGACCATGTGGTTCTGCCACACCGTCCTGGAGCCCCACCTGGCGGGCGTGGCGGGGGAGGTTCCGATCCTCCTCTGGTGGGCCGACGAGGACAGGGTCCTCGCCGTCAACGGGCAGGGGCCGGCGCCCAGGGCCGCCACCATCGGCTGGTTCAGGGAGCACGGGTACGACCTGATACCCGAGGACGGCTTCCTCCCGGCGGTCGTGCCCGGCGCGTTCGACGCGTGGCTCACCCTGCTGGACGATTACGGCACCTTCAGCCTCGGCGACGTAATGGAGTCTTCCATAGAAATGGCCGGCGACGGATTTCCCGCATACGGCCACCTCGTCACGGCGATCGCGTCGAGCGAGAAGCGATTCAAATCCGAGTGGCCAACCACGGCGGAAGTATATCTACCCAACGGTCAGGCTCCCGGGGTCGGCTCCATGCTGCGGAACCCCGACTGGGCGCGCACCTTCAAGGAGGTCGCTGAGGTCGAGGGGAGAGAAAGGAGACACGGAAGGTCGGCAGGCCTCGAGGCGGCGCGCGATCACTTCTATCGGGGACCGATCGCGAAAGCGATCGTGAGCTTCATGGGGGCCTTCAAGTGCCGAGACGTCTATGGGCAGGAGCACAACGGCCTGATGACCCTCGACGACCTCTCGAGCTACCGCGCCCGCATCGAGGAGCCCGTCACGGTGAACTACCGCGGCTTCGACGTCCACAAGTGCGGCCCTTGGACCCAGGGGCCCGTGATGCTTCAGCAGCTCAACCTCCTCGAGGGCTTCGACCTCGCGGCGATGGGGCAGAACAGCGAGGGATACCTCCACACCCTCGTCGAGTGTGCGAAGCTGGCCTTCGCGGACAGGGAGCAGTACTACGCCGACCCCGACTTCGTGGACGTGCCACTGAAGAGGCTCCTCTCGAAGGAGTACGCCGCGGAGCGACGGCGTCTCATCGACCCCAACAGGGCGTCCATGGAGCTGAGGCCCGGCGGTGTGCCGCCCATCAGGCTTAGTGAATACGGGAAGGTGGTGCGGCCGGAGGGCGACACCGTCCACCTAGAGGCCGTGGATGGGATGGGCAACATGCTGTCCGCGACGCCGAGCGGCGCCTGGATCAGGACCTCTCCCCTTGTTCCCGGCCTCGGATTCCCCATGGGCACGCGGGCCCAGATGCTCCACCTCGACCCGAACCACGTCGAGAGGCTTGAGCCCGGGAGAAAGCCGAGCACGACGCTCAGCCCGAGTCTTGTGACGAGGGACGGGACCCCGTACATGGTGTTCGGGACCCCGGGCGGCGACCAGCAGGACCAGTGGACACTGCAGTTCCTACTCAACCACGTCGACTTCGGCATGGACGTTCAGCGCGCCCTCGACGCGCCCACGGTCCACACGACGCACTTTCCCGCGTCGTTCTGGCCCCACGACGCCCACCCCGGCGTCGTCCACGTCGAGTCGAGGATGCTCTACGGCGTCGTCGAGGGCCTGAGGCGCAGGGGCCACGAGATCGTCGTCGATCCCCCCTGGAGCCACGGCAGGTGCCTCGCCATCCGATTCGACCCGCAGACCGGCGTCATGTTCGGCGGCGCCTCGCCCAGGACTGGAACCCCCTACGCGATGGGCTGGTGACTCACTCCTCCACGAATGTGGCCATCCGCCTGGCTTCGTCCCTGATCCTCGACCGCATCGCCTCGCAGGCGCCGAACAGTTTCGCTCCCAGCGCACCACGTTCGTCAAGCGCCTTCTCGGCTTTCTCGATGAGGGACGATGGCTCGTCCTCCGTTTCGCACAGGTATTCTTCGACGCCGGCGAGCTCCATGAAGCCCATGATCTTCGAGTCATAGTTCACGCTGACTGCGGGCACTCCGTGGGCTGCAGCTAGGATGAGGGAGTGGAGGCGGAGGCCCACGACGAGCTCGGCGCGCCCAAGAATGGCCGCGACATCCCGAGGGGGTAGCTCGCCCATAACGACCTTGGGCTCACGATTGTGCATCAGCTTGATGACCCCCTCGATCTCCGCTAGGTCGTTATCGAAGGGAGCTGTGTGCATAGGAATGAAGACGATCTCGTACCCCTCCTCGGCGAGGCGATCGGCAGCCCGAGCGATCGAGAGACGGATGCGCGAGATTGCGTCGTCCGTGAGCTCCTCGTGGTAGTGCGCCCTGTAGTTCGTCGAGAGAGCCCTCGGGCACACGGCGACCATGGGTTTCGAAGCGTCCACGCCGCGCTCGCGCAGGATGAGCAAGCCGATTTCGGGATCGGACGGCTCCATGAACAGAGCGGAGTCGCCGGTGATCCGAATCGATCCATCGACGCCGATCGATCTCAGCAGGTCTCGAGAGCACGCATCCCTCGTCGATATGAGGCGAGCCCGGCCCATCAGGAGTCTTATGAGGTGGCGACCCATCGTCGACGTTATCGGCTTCGCGCCGATGCCGAAGCATACGAGATTTCTCCGCAGCATCGTCGGGAGGCCAAAGTGCAGGGAACGAGCCAGGTGGCCGTAGTCATATATGGGTGTCCCCCCGCTCACCAGGCAGATGTCTGCATTTTCGAAGATTTGCACCAATGATCTGCCCGCATCTGCTCCGTTCCACGGAATCAGGCTCCTCGGGCTGCGTAGAGGAACTGCATCGACTCCGCATACCCTCTTCGTGTATTCGGGGTTCGACGAGAGGGCCGTGATCTTCGCCTCGGGGATGCATCGATGCATTATCTCCCTGATCCCGATGAGGATGGCGTCGTCGCCGAGGTTGCCCGAGCCGAACCATCCTCCGAAGACGAGCACGTTCACCATCTCAAGTCCTCAACATTTCAACGCCGTCTCTCTAGAATTGCCTTGTAAACCTCGATGTGCCTGTCGACCACCCTGTTGACCTCGTAGACGTCCTCCATCAGCCTTCGGCCTTGCCTTCCCTTCTCCCTCCAGTCCTCGTCCTCGATCAGCTTCCTCAGCCCTCCGGCGTAATCGCCGTCCGTGACGTGGTGGCCATATGCGCTCGTCAGCCCGTCGGGGTCCTCGCCGCTCAGTATCGGCGTCTCGTGCGCCAGCGCCTCGAGGAAGGAGACGGGCAGCGCCTCCCTGACGCTCGTGTTGACAAGCGCCCAGCTCCATTCGAGGATGCGGGACTTCTCCCCCTCGGTGACGAACCCCGTCATCTCGAGGTTGGGTACGCCACCGTACTCCCTCCTCAGTCGGTAATCGACGTCGAGGTCGTGGGAGCGGCCCATGACAATGAACTTGACTTCGGGCAACCGCCGCGCCAGCTGGAAGAACAGCTCGACCCGCTTCTGAGGGTCCCACCGCGCGAGGAAGCACACGGTGGGCTCGTCAGCCTTCCTCATCGTCCGCTGCGGCACCTCGACTGGATTGGGCAGGAAATCGGGCGCAGCTGGAAGCCGGAACAATCTTGTGGCCCTGTCGATGAGGAATCGCGCCTGCGCGTGGAGGGCGTCGGCCTTATGGCACGCTCGTGTTAGGATCCTATTCTCGGTTACGAGTCTGGCCTTGAACGTCGGCGTCAATCGGTATCGGGGGTCGACCGTCGATATCCTCTGCCACTCGTTGATGTCGTAGGGGTCCTGAAATGTGATGATGTGGAGCCTGTGCGGCATGGCCTCCTGTGCTGCGACGGTGTTGTAGCTCACCTCCTCGCTGTGGTAGATGTCGGCATCTGCACGCCTGTAATAATCCAGTGATCCCAGCTTGGATAGGACCGAAGAAGCTGCCCGCGGCCAGTTCGCGTGGAGTGGAAAGCCGTAGACCGTGACTCCGTCGAGCTCTTCGATCTCGTGTTGTCCCTCCCTTTGAGCCGTGACCACCGAGACCTCGTGTCCCCTCTTCGCCAGCTCCCTCCCGAGCGTGCGGGTGAGGAAGCCGAACCCCCCGTGGGTCCCCCAGGCGAACACCTCGGGAGACACGAAGCAGATCTTCATCGACTCGCCCGATACGGAAAACGCGGAGTCCGACCCCGTATAAAGCGCTTTTCCGTCGAGGTCAGTCGAATCTCAATCGTTTACGATTCTATTAAATAGTGATGCGGATTTCTAAGTGATCATCGAGATCCATATGGAGCTCGACGCCAGTATTCTGGTTCCCGTTCACAACGAGGCCTCCGTGCTCAGAGAGAACGCGTTGAAGCTCAGGGAGTACCTGATGAAAGTGCTCCCTAACCACGAGATAATCTTCTGCGAGAACGGAAGCACGGACGAGACCGCGCACATAACCAAGGAGCTCGCTAACGATTTCGACGATATCGAGTTCCTCTCGTTGCCCGAGCCGAATCTGGCGGAGGCTCTGAGGGAAGGCATCAAGGCCGCGAGGTCGGAGAAGGTCGTGTATTACCCGATCGATCTCTCGGTCGGTTTGGGCTTCATCCCCGAGAGCGTCAGCCTCCTAGACAAGTTCGACGTGGTTATCGGCTCCAAGAGGCTGGGGGCGGGCCTCGATGGGCGTTCGCTTGCGAGGAAGATCCCCAGCGGGGCCTACCACGGCATGGTCAGAAGGCTCTATGGAGTGGAGTTCACGGACACGACGTGCGTGAAGGCCTTCAGGCGCAGCAGGATTCTAAAAATCATCGAGAGGGTTCCCACAGCGAGTCGGATCTACGAGACGGAGCTTCTCGTCGAGGCCCAGCGGGAGGGGTTGAACATGATCGAGGTCCCGGTCAGCGTCGAGGAACACCGACCAAGCCGGGAGGGGTTGACGAAGAAGATCCAGAGGAAGACGGAGGACCTGCTCTCCGCGCGCCTGGACCTGATCTCCATGTACGTGGGCGCAGTCATGTTCCTGGTTGGGATGGTTGTGCTGGCGTATCTGACCATCGATAAGTTGCTGTTCGCCAGTCAAGGCGGCTTCCTCAACCCGTACTCCTTCCTCATATCCATGCTGCTCGTGATATCCGGGTTCCAGATCGCGACGTTCGGGCTCCTGGCGAACCTCATCCTCCAGATCAGGCGCGAGCTGGCCCAGGCCCTCGGGAGGAAGAACAGCGGTGTCGAATGAAGCGCGTTCGTCTTTCATAAGTCAGTGAAATTGCCAACATTGCTCATCGAGCGCTATACCCTGTAGCCGCCGAAGCTGACAACCCGCTTTATCCAGTTGGCTTAAATCCCAGCCTTGATGATCGAAGTATTAAAATCCTTGAGCTTCTGGATTTTAGCGTCGAATAATTCTCCCTAAACGATAGGTGAGTGTCACTGAAACCCAAGGATCGCGCTGTCTCGTCTTCCGTAGAACAGCAGGCCCATCACGCAATGGACGTCGATGCGGTCCTACAGATCCTTGAGACGAGCAGAGACGGTCTTACCGAGGAGGAGGCCCGCAGTGGCTTCGAGAAGTTCGGGCGTAACGAGCTTGCCGAGAAGAAGAGGGTCACGTCGCTGCAGATCCTTCTGCGCCAGTTCCGAGACGTCTTCGTCGTGATGCTCATAGCGGCCTCCATCATCTCCGCCTCCCTCGGCGAGGCGGTGGACGCCATTACCATAGTGGTCATCCTCCTCCTCATGGCGGTAGTCGGCTTCGTGCAGGACTACCGGGGCGAGAGGGCCCTCGAGGCGATGAAGCGGATGACCGCCTCCACGGCTAGGACCCTGAGGGACGGCCACGAGAAGATCATTCCCTCCTCGGACGTCGTCCCGGGCGACGTCTTCGTGCTTGAGGAGGGCGACAGGATCGCGGCCGACGCCCGCCTGATCGAGGTAATTGAGCTGAAAACCCTTGAGGCGGCGCTGACGGGCGAGTCCACCCCTGTGGAGAAGAGCCCGGAGCCCGTGGAAGCCTCGGCCCAGGTCGCGGATAGAGCAAACATGGTCTTCTCCGGGACCTATGTCGCCAGCGGCCGCGGCGTCGCAGTGGCGACGGCGACTGGTGTCCGAACGGAGTTCGGAAAGATCGCCGAGCAGATCCTTGAGGTCGGAGAGGCGAAGACGCCGCTGCAGGAGAAGATGGACCAGTTCTCGAAGGGTATCGCCAGGGTCGTCGTGGCGGCGTCGGCCCTCATCTTCGCGCTCGAATTGATTAGGTTCGACTCGGGGAGCTTCCAGTCCGCGATGACGGGTTCCTTGATAACGGCCGTCTCCCTAGCGATCTCGGCGGTCCCCGAGGTCATCCCCGCGATAACGGCGGTGACCCTCGCCTTGGGCGCCAGGGCCCTCTTGAAGCGGAACGCCATCATAAGGAAGCTGTCCTCGACGGAGACCCTTGGCTCCGTCACCGTCATCTGCTCAGACAAGACGGGAACCCTGACGAAGGGCGAGATGACCGTTCGGAAGATCCACGTCGACGGACAGTTCATCGAGGTCTCGGGAACGGGCTACGAGCCTGAGGGCTCATTCGATTGGGCCGAGCCTCCTGATCCCGAAGACGAGGGATCTCTGGATCTCATCCTGAGGATCGGCGCCCTATGCAACAACGCCAAAATCGAGTTCGACAGCGAAAAGAAGACGTGGAAAGTTTTAGGCGACCCAACGGAGGGTGCTCTGCTCGTCGCGGCGAAAAAACGGGGACTGGAAAAGGAAAAGCTTGAATCTGAGAGCCCCCGCGTGAAGGAGGTCCCGTTCAGCTCGGAGAGGAAGACGATGACCACCGCGCTACGCCTCCCCACCGGAGAATACGTCGCGTACACCAAGGGCGCCCCCGAGGTCGTTCTGGCCAGGAGCTCGCACTCGTATCGGAAAGGGGAAGCGAAGGCCCTGACCGACGCCGAGAGGGAGGAGCTTCTGGCGGTCAACGAGAGGATGGCGAGCGACGCCCTCAGGGTGCTCGGCATGGCCTACAGGAGGCTGGAGCCAGACTTCGAGCAATCGCCAGAGAAGATCGACGATGAGCTGGTCTTCGTGGGCTTCCAGGGGATGATCGATCCCCCACGCCCCGAGGCTATGGAGGCATACTGGCAGTGCGAAAGGGCGGGCATCAAGGTCGTGATGATCACAGGCGACCACAAGCACACTGCGGCCGCCGTCGCCAAGGAGATCGGGATACTCAAGGAGGGGGACTTCGTGCTCACGGGCTCGCAGCTGGAGGGGATGAGCGACCCAGACTTCAGCGCGATCGTCGAGGGCGTCTCGGTCTACGCCAGGGTCTCCCCAGGGCACAAGCAGCGGATCGTCAGGGCCTTGAAGGAGAAGGGGCACGTGGTAGCGATGACCGGGGACGGCGTCAACGACGCCCCCGCAATCAAGCAGGCGGACATCGGGATCGCCATGGGCATAACGGGCACGGACGTCACGAAGGAGGCGTCCCACATGGTGCTGGCGGACGACAACTTCGCCTCCATCGTGGGCGCCGTGGAGCACGGGCGGGCCATCTTCGACAACATCCGCAAGTACACGCGCTTCCTCATCTCCTGCAACTTCGACGAGCTCGCCCTCCTCGCCGGCTTCGCCCTGGCCGGGCTGCCGATGCCCATGCTGCCGTCGATGATACTCTGGATCAACCTCGCCACCGACGGCGGACCCGCGGTCGCGCTGAGCATGGACCCCCCGGAGGGGGACGTCATGGCGAGGCCACCCAGGGACCCGAGGGCGGGGATCCTCAGTGGGATGATCTCCTTCGTGCTCGTCTCCTTCGTGATGCAGATCCTCGGGTCTGTGGCCGTCTTCGTACTGGAGACGTGGCCCTACCTGAGCGTCGGCCTCCCCATCCCGGATGATGTGTTGACGAGGGCGAGGACGGCCGTCTTCGTCCAGTCCATCCTCTACGAGCTATTCATCGTGTGGAACTGCCGCTCGGAGAGCCGTAGCGTCTGGAGGATGAGCCCCATGAGGAACAGGTACCTCGTGCTGACGTCGCTGATGGCGTTCATCGGCACGGCGGTCCTGCTCTATGTCCCTATTTTCCAGTCAGCCTTCCACGTCGTGCCCCTAACTCCCTTCGACTGGATCATCTTGGTTCTGGCGGCCAGCCCTGGCTTGTTTATCCTGCCAGAAGTCTTCTATGGCAGGAGAATCTTGCGCTGGGCGTAGGCGAGCCCGTGCGAAAATCTTAATTCGTGCCGTCACCCATGTTCCCTAATCTTTGGTGTTGATATGACCAAGCCCATCTGGATAGCAAGGGACTACCTCAGGTGCACGGGCTGCCGGCGCTGCGAGATCGCGTGCAGCCTCCACCACGAGGGCTGGATGTGGCCCGAGGCATCCCGGGTCAGGGTGTTCATGCCGTTTCCAGGCGTCGAGATCCCTCACCTCTGCGCGCAGTGCGACGACTACCCGTGCGTCAAGTCCTGCCCCGTCGACGCGCTCTCCGTTGACAAGGACACGACTGCAGTTCTGGTAGACAGGGAGAAGTGCATCAGCTGCGGCAAGTGCATCACCGCCTGCCCGGGCAACGTTCCCTTCCTCCATCCCAAGGACAACAAGGCGACCATCTGCAACCTCTGCAACGGCGATCCCCAGTGCACGAAGGTGTGCGTGGAGGCGGGCTACGACGCCATCTACGTCGTCGACGAGGAGCAGAGCGTCCATAGGAAGCTCTTCTCGAGGCACCCCGTCGAGGTGGCCAAGGACGTCGCCGTCAACCTATACGCCGAGAAGGGGGAGGAGGTGATCTGAGTGCCCAGGGGATACGCCGGTAAATACCTCGACGTCGATCTGACGAGGGGGGCCATCAAGGACACGGCCTTCGACGAATCGATCCTCGAAGCCTTCTTCGGGGGTCGAGGCCTCGCCGCCAAGATCCTGTGGGACAGGCTCGGAAGGAGGTGGTCGAAGGTCGACCCGCTCGGGCCAGAGAACGTCTTCCTCGCCCTCACGGGGCCGCTGACCGCCATCTACCCGGGCGCCCGCATCTGCTGCTCGGGGAAGTCGCCGGTGAGCAACGGCATCGTGGGCTCGACGGCGAGCACCGAGTTCGCCTCGGAGCTCAGGACGGCGGGCTACGACGGGGTGATCGTGACGGGCAAAGCGAACAATCCCGTCTACATAATGGTCACGAACGAGGGCGGCGAGATCAGGGACGCCGCTCACCTCTGGGGTAAGCTGGGGGGAGCCACCATCAAGGCGCTGAACGCCGAGGTAACAGGGGAGCTCGGCAGGCGGAAGCCCAACGTCGGGCTCTGGCACGAGCCGGGGATCATCTACATCGGACCGGCCGGAGAAAGCCTGGTCAGGAACGCGGCCGTCATGTCGAAGATCTGCCACGCCGCGGGGTACGGCGGCTACGGCGCCGTCATGGGGTCGAAGAACCTGAAGGCCATCGTCGCGAAGGGTCGCGGCCCCCTGCCGGACGTGGCGGCACCCGAGACCGTGAAGCTCCTATGGCGCGAGGTCCACCGCTACCTGATCGGCAGGGACCGGTTCCGGCGGTGGGGGACGGGGTACGCGGGCTACTCGGTCGGCTTCGACACGAGCTCCGAGCCCGTGCGGAACTGGCAGGACGAGTGGCACGACGAGCGGGGGATGGGCGGCCCGCGCTTCGACGTCCGCTTCTGGGTGAAGCGGTACTGGGCGGACTTCAACTGCACGACGAGCTGCATGAAGGTGAGCTGCATCAAGACGGGGCGCTGGAAGGGCGACATCACGGACATGCCCGACTACGAGCTCGAGGCCTACTGCGGCACGAACTTCGGCATCTTCAACGCCGAGGACACCATCCACATGAGCGCCGTCATCGACGAGCTCGGCCACTCCGGCATCAACGGGCCGAACACGATGGCCTTCGCCGCCGAGCTCTACCAGCGGGGGATACTCACCGAGGAGGACCTGGGCTTCAAAATCGAGTGGGGCGACGCCGAGGCGTTCACGAAGCTGGCCTGGCTCATCGCGAAACGCGAAAAGATCGGGGACGTGCTGGCGGAGGGCACGTACAGGGCGGCGCTGAGGATCTCGGAGATGAAGGGCGTCGACGTGACGCCGTATGCCGTGCACGTCAAGGGCATCGAGATCGGCGCCCACGGCACGAGGAGCGGCATGGACATGAACGCCATCGGGTACGCCGCGTCCCCGCAGGGCGGCGACCACACGTCGAGCGTGAAGGACGGCTATGACGACATGCGGTGGTCAGTCTTCGGCGACTCCGCCGTCGTGTGCAGCTTCTGCTTCTACGAGAAGCTCATCTGGGACTACGCGAGGGCGGTGACGGGCTGGGACATCACGAAGCACCGGTGGTGCACCGAGATCGGTCCGAGGATCATCACGCTACAGCAGGCAGCCCTACTCCTGGGCGGACCCGACGTCTTCTGGGACCCGGACAGGGACTTCGACAACCCGCCGCGGTACTATGAGCCCCTGCCCAGCGGTCCGTATAAGGGCAAGACGACGGAAAGGGCGGTCGTAGACGAGATGAAGCGGAACTACTACAAGACTCTCGGGTGGGACGAGCGCGGCATCCCGACGAAGGAGACGCTGGACAAGTTCGGCCTCGACGACGTGGACCAGCACCTGAGGAAGCTGAGGAAGTAGACCCCTCCTTTTTATCTTGTCAACTTCACTGATCGTTCGGCTGATCGCGATGAAGGTCACCGTCCGCATCTTCGGCGATCTCGTACCCCTCCTCGGCCGCGGGCTGGTCCTCGACATCGAGGAGGGCGCCATTGTCAAGACCTTATCTAAATTGCTCGCCGGTCGGATAGAAGGTTCGAAGCCCGGCCACGTGAGCCAATACAAGATCCACGGCGGCGAGCTGGTGATTCTGGTCAACGGCAGGAACATCGACACCCTGAACGGTCTGGAGACGGAGCTCGGTGACGGCGACGTGGTCACGCTGCTTCCCCCATTCGCCGGTGGTTAGGGGGCATATGCCCTCATCGGAATTCTTTTTTTTCACCGTTGTCCATGTTTCTCTGGGATGAGGATCGTCGTCAGGTTGTTCGGTGACGTTGCTCAGGCGATCGGCAACAGGCACAGCCTGGAGCTGGGCGAGGGCTCCACCGTCGGCATGCTGGCGAAGGAATTAGCGAAAAAGGTGGGGCAGAAGCGTCAGGGCTATCTGGGTGAATACAGGGTGGGCGGAAGCGAGATGGCCATCCTGGTCAACGGGAGGAACATCGACCTGATGGACGGCGTCGCGACGGTCCTGAGGGAGGGCGACGACGTAGTCATCCTCATCCCCACGATGGGCGGATGACCCGGGCTGCGAGTTCAATAACTTAAAGATGCTGAGCTGCCCTCTTCGACCGTGTCGATGAGTGTCTTCGTGTTTTCACTCACCATTCGTCTAAACTGGATCGTCGAGGACTGACAAGTTATTTATTCCTCGGTTTTCCCCGTTAACAGATATTTCGGTGATGGGATGGGCGACTCCATCTGGATCGTGAGGGACTACGACCGCTGCACGGGCTGCCGGCGCTGCGAGCTCGCCTGCAGCATGCACCACGAGGACTGGATGTGGCCCGAGGCGTCCCGGGTCAGGGTGTTCATGCGCTTTCCCGGGGTCGAGGTGCCTCACCTCTGCGCGCAGTGCGACGACTACCCGTGCGTGAAATCGTGCCCCGTCGACGCGCTGTCGGTGGACGAGGACACCACGGCAGTCCTGGTAGACCGGGAGAAGTGCACCAGCTGCGGCGCATGCATCAGGGCCTGCCCGGGCAAGGTGCCATTCCTCCACCCGGGGGACAGGAAGGCGACCATATGCGACCTGTGCGGCGGCGACCCCCAGTGCGTCAAGGTCTGCCACGAGGCCAGGTACGATGCGCTGCGGCTCGTGAGGGAGGAGATGAGCGACGAGAGGAAGCTGTTCGCCAGGGAACCGCTGGATGTGGCGAGGGACGTGGCCGTCAAGCTCTTCGGAGAGAAGGGCGAGGAGGTGATCTAGGTGGCGGGCGGCTACGCGGGCAAGTGCCTCGAGGTCGACCTGACGAGGGGATCGTTCAAGGACGTCAGCTTCGACGAAGCGACCTTGGAGGCCTACTTCGGCGGGAGGGGGCTCGCCGCCAAGATCCTTTGGGACAGGATCGGCGGAAGATGGCCAAAGGTCGACCCACTGGGACCAGAGAACATCTTCCTGACCCTGACAGGCCCCATGACGGGCATATACCCGGGCGGACGCGTCTGCTTCTCCGGCAAATCGCCCCTCAGCAACGGCATGGTCGGCTCGACGGCGAGCACGGAGTTCGCCCACGAGCTCAGGACCGCCGGCTACGATGGGATCATCGTGACGGGCAAGGCAAGCGGCCCAGTCTACCTATTGGTGACGAACGGGGGAGGCGAGATCAGGGACGCCAGCCACCTGTGGGGCAAGGTCGGCGAGGATACGATCAAGGCCCTCAACAGGGAGGTCACCGACGAGCTCACGAGGAGGGAGCCCAACGTAGGCCTCTGGAAGGAGCCCGGAATCATATACGTCGGTCCGGCTGGCGAGAATCGGGTCAGGAACGCCGCCGTCATGACCAAGCTCTGCCACGCCGGCGGATACGGCGGCTACGGCGCCGTCATGGGCTCGAAGAACCTGAAGGCTGTCGTCGCCAAGGGATGGAACGCCCTGCCGAAAGTGGACGCGCCCGAGGCCGTGAAGATCCTGTGGAGGAAGGTCCACGAGCACCTGATCGGCCAGGACGGCTTCCGCCGCCACGGCACCGGGTACGGCGGCTGGTCGACGGGCGCCACGATGAGCTCGGAGCCCGTGCGGAACTGGCAGGAAGAGTGGCACGACGAGCGGCGCTTCGGCGGGCCCATGTTCGAGACCCGGTTCTGGGTGAAGAAGTACTGGGCCGACTTCAACTGCACGACGAGCTGCATGAAGCTGAGCTGCATAAAGACGGGGCGCTGGAAGGGGGACATCACGGACAACCCCGACTACGAGCTGCAGGCATACTGCGGCGCCAACTTCGGCATCTTCGACCCCGCCGACAACATCCACATAAGCACGCTGTTCGACAACCTCGGACACTCGGGCATCGGAGGAGCCAACACGATGGCCTTCGCCGCCGAGCTCTACCAGCGAGGGATACTCAGCAAGGAGGATCTGGGCTTCGAGCTCAAGTGGGGCGACGTCGATGCCTTCGACAGGCTCGCCCGGCTCGTCGCGCGTCGGGAGGGCATAGGGGATATTCTGGCGGAGGGCACGTACAGGGCGGCGCTGAGGATCTCGGAGATGAAGGGCGTCGATGTGACGCCGTACGCGGTCCAGGTCAAGGGGATCGAGGTGGGCGCGCACGGGACGCGGAGCGACGAGGACTTCCTGGCCCACGACATCAGCTACGCCGTCAACGTGCAGGGCGGGGACCACACCAACGCCGCGTCCGATGGCCACCGGGAGCTCTCGGGCTCCGTCTTCTCCGACTCCGCCGTCTTCTGCAACTTCTGCCGCGCGCCGCAGCCCCTGATCTTCGACTTCGCCAAGGCGGTCACCGGCTTTCCCATGACCCAGGAGAGCTGGCGCAGGGTGAACGGCCCGAGGATCGTCACGATACAGCGGACGCTGCTGCTCATGGGCGGCCCTGACCTCTTCTGGGAGCCCGTCGTGGACGACGACAACCCGCCCAGGTTCTACGAGCCCCTGCCATCCGGCCCACACAGGGGCAGGACGACGAGCAGGGAGCTCGTCGAGAGGAAGCGCAACGCCTACTTCGAGACCCTCGGCTGGGACGAGCGGGGCATCCCGAAGACGCAGACCCTCGAGAAGCTGGGCCTGAAGGACCTAGAACCCGCCGTGAAGAAGCTCAGGAAATAGAAAACGGACACTCCTTTTTTACAGAACGATCCACATTTTATTCATGTTTTCAGATGATGATATGCGATAACCTATTTTTCAGTAAAAATCGTAATGTTACCTCCGATGATGAAAGCTATTTGATGGCTCTTCGTTTTCGGTTGGACATTAGACGAAGTGACCACGAGATTGGGAAGTAAAAGGCTTATTGGGAGAGAGAGATTTTCTAAAGCGGTGTCTTAAACGTGAAGGGTTGGAACGGTCGTCTTCTGCGGGTCGATCTAACGAAGGGAAAAGCATCCTTTCAGGATTATTCGTCCGACCTCGCGGGGAGGTTCATGGGTGGAAGGGGGTTCGCCGTCAAGCTGCTGTGGGACGAGCTGAGGCCGGGCACCGATCCGCTCGGCCCAGACAACATCCTCATCTTCGCCGTGGGTCCCCTCACGGGCTTCGTCGTTCCGAACGCGGGGAAGATGGTCGTCGCCGCCAAGAGCCCCCTGACGGGAGGGTACGGGGACGGCAACCTCGGCACCATGGCGTCCGTGAACATGCGGAAAACGGGCATCGACGCCGTCGTCCTGACCGGAAAGGCGGCGAAGCCCAGCTACCTGTACGTCGAGAAGGATAAAGCTGAGATCAAAAGCGCGCCGGACATGTGGGGGCTCGACTCGTTCAACGCAGAAGAAAAGCTGAAGGCGGCCCACGGGAAGGCCTCAGGGGTCGTCCTCATCGGGCCGGCGGGGGAGAACCAGGCGCGCATCGCCACGGTCGTCTCGCAGAACGGCAGGGCCGGTGGGAGGCCGGGGCTCGGCGCCGTGATGGGGTCGAAGAACCTGAAGGCCCTCGTCTTCCACGGGGCGGGGGAGCTCGACGCCGACGACCCGAAGCGGCTGAAGGAGCTGGGGCAGGAGGGGTACCAGGCGATCCTGAAGAAGGACAACTACAAGTTCTGGAAGCGGCAGGGGACGATGGCGACCGTCGAGTGGTGCCAGGCGCACAGCACGCTCCCAACGTTCAACTTCCGCGAGGGGGTCTTCGACGCGGCGTCTGCCATCGACGGCAACACAATGGAGAAGATGGTGACGAAGCAGCGTGGCTGCCCCAACTGCAACATGATCTGCGGCAACGTCGTCGAGGACTCGGAGGGCCGGGAAAGCGAGCTCGACTACGAGAACGTCGTCATGCTCGGCAGCGTCATCGGCCTCGGGGACCTGAAGAAGGTCGCCACGCTCAACAGGATGTGCGACGAGCTCGGCCTCGACACGATCAGCACCGGCAGCGCCATCGGCTTCGCCATGGAGGCGGCGGAGAAGAAGGTCCTCGACTCGGACATCACGTGGGGCGACTTCGACGGGGCGAAGGCCCTCGTGACGGACATCGCCCACATGAAAGGGATCGGCAAGACCCTCGGCATGGGCGTCAGGGCGGCGGCGGAGAAGATGGGCAAGGGGTCCTCGAAGTGGGCGATGCACGTGAAGGGGCTGGAGTGCAGCGCCTACGACTGCCACGTCGTCCCGGGGATGGCGCTGAGCTTCGGCACGTCGCCTATCGGCGCCCACCACAAGGACGCGTGGGTCATCTCGTGGGAGGTCTCCACGGGGAAGCAGGGCACGTACGGGCCGGAGAAGGCGGACAAGGTCATCGAGTTCCAGCGCATCCGCGGCGGCATGTTCGAGAGCCTCGTCTCGTGCCGGTTCCCGTGGATCGAGGTCGGCTTCGAGCTCGACTGGTACCCGAAGTTCTTCGAGGCCGCGACCGGCGTCAAGATGGGCCTGGACGAGATGTTCGCCCTCGGCGACAGGATCTACGCGTTGATTCGCGCCTTCTGGGTCAGGGAGTTCGGCGGCAGATGGAGCAGGCAGATGGACTACCCGCCGACCCGCTGGTTCGACGAGCCCCTGACGCAGGGGCCCAGTAAGGGCGCGCACCTAGACAGGGACAATTACGACAAGCTGCTGCAGGCATACTACGACAAGCGCGGCTGGGACAAGCGAGGTATACCCACAAAGGCAACCATGGAACGGTTAGGTCTGAAGAAAGAAGCAGCCGAGCTCGACAAATACGTCAAGTTGAATTAGATCTCTTTTCTCCCTGATTCAGGCCCCTTTTTTCTCCTGTTCGATAGCCCACAATTTTACCCTTTCGTATATCCGCCTCAGCTCCTTCACTGGGTCATCGTGGTCGTCGACACGCAGGTCGTGGTACCTATTCGGCTGCTTTGAGGCCACGATCAGCGCCGCCGATTCGCGCCCACGTTTGTCACCTCCGGCCCTCTGCCCCGCCTCGAGGGCCTCGAGCAGCCGCCCGCTGAGCTCGCCCTGGGACCGCCTGAAGAACTCGGCCATCGCGTCGATCGTTTCTTTTCCCAGGAGCATGTTGCCGGCGGCGACGAACCCCTCGCCGACGATGTGCCCCGCCCACTCGACGCACTTCGAGCCCGTGTAGCCGAAGCAGCGGCCTAGCGCGTCGACGGCGCCCACCTGCCTGACGTCCCGCCCCTCGTCCTCCTCCAGCAGCGCGCCCAGCGCGCGCTCCGGAGACAGGCCCAGCTCTAGGAGCTTGAGGCCGTTCACGCCCAGCATCACGTTCGTGTAGCTCTGGGTGGCGATGGCGCCCACGCCGAGCCTGACGTGGGGGCACCGGCCGCCGACGGCCGGCACCGCCGTGGAGATCGCCACGCCGAGGTCGCCCGTGTCCGGGCACCGGGCCGTGATCGAAAACGTCGAATCGAGATGTGTCCTCAGCCTTCCACCCGAGACGTATTCTGGATGTTCACCTAAAATGGTTTGGGATGTCTCGATGGGGGAGAATGATTCATAATGGGCGCAGTTGAGCTCTCATCTAGCTGATTTTGATGATCACTTCCCCGTCCTCGTACCTCACCCGCTCCGGGTTGAAGCGGTAGGGCGCCCTCGACCCCAGGGGGCCGTCTTTCACGATGTAGCCCTCGTCGGTGAGCCACCTCATGACTGTGGTGAACTTCCAATGAGTCCCGCAGGCCGGCAGCATCCTCCGTTCGAGCTCCCCCCACGAGAGGGGGCCGTGCATCAGCTGCTGGAGGACGAGCTTGGCGCCCCGTATCCGCCCTTCGACGCTCATTCGAGTTCCACCTCGACGGGCACCCTATCGCCGTACACCATGCACCTCTCGCAGCGGTACCTGGTTCGAGCGGTGGCCTCGTGATTGAGGGCGGATCCGGATGGGTCGTCGACCTCCTCGCTGCGATACGTGGCCGGGTTCAAATCGGGGACGTAGGGGGTCATATCGCCGCCGCACACGGGGCATCTCCGGTGGCAGTCGCAGATGACGAGGTCTTCGGGATACCTCCGACTCCACGCGCGGCCGCACTCGGGGCACACGCCCCTCGCCCAGCCTGTCTCAGGCATGGCTGACCCCCTCATCACGATCGAACCTGACGCGATTGAACTTTTTCCCTGACGACTAGGGTCTCCATCGCCTATTCCTCGATCGACCTGTAGGTGAGGGCCACTAGCTTGGAGAGGCGCTTCAAGAAGGCCCGGGCGCTGGCCATGTCGGTGACGTTCGAATCGATGTAGCCGTCGATCTGGGCGGGTGTGAGGCTGCGGAGGTTGATCGTGTCGATGGTCTCCACGCCGTAGGTGCCGTTGTTCACCTTCCTGATGAAGTCGAGTTCGGTGGGCGTGAGGTTCACAGCCGAGATCAGGCCATCGTTCCCAGCCGACGTGACAGCATTCCTGCCGAGAGCGGCGTTGCACGCCCCGATGAATTTACCGAGGTTCACGATCGGCGCCCCCAGCAGGTATTCCTTCTCCATTTTCATCACCTAATCGTCGATGGAATCGACCCGTAGGAACATTGCTACTCGGCCTGAAGCGGCTTGAGTCACCGCGGGACATGGATTTGTGGGGGCGCCGTAAGCGCCCAGAGTGTAGTAGCATCCGATCAGCTTTTCAGAGCCGATGTCCGTGAACAACGTGGCATTCGTGGAAGTGCTACATGTCATCGCTATCACGGCATCCTCCGTCTCGACGAATCCCCATATGAATCCCCTCGCCAGCTTCCTGGGAGTCGCGAACGTCAGCGTCTTCACGCCCGTCACAGTAGCGTCGAGGTCGCCGCTGTCCTCAAGCAAGGCTCCACCTGCCGGGGTCACCCCATTGTCGGCGTACAGCCCGAACCTGAATCTAGTTCCACCACCGCCCGCCGTGATGACGTTGAACGAGAGCCTGGAGACCGTCATCGCCCGAGGGATCCAGATGGGACTCAGGAACACCCTAAACGCGGTGCCAGTCTTGCTGACCGCACCTCCCACCATGAGGCCCCAGTACGTCGGCCACCACCTGGGGTTCGAGCCCAGGAGGAGGTCCAACAGGATCTTGTCCAGGCTCATTCGATCCACGCATCCAGCTGGCCCGAGGACGGGGCCACGGCGGCCGCCGCCACGATCCGCAGGTACCACCAGGGCTCCCTCAGCCACTGGTAATCCGGCGCGGTCATGCCGGCGGGGGCGGTTACGGCCGGGCCGATGTTGACTGGATCCGTGTACTCCTTGTTTAGGCTCCCCTGGAGCTGCAGGCTGATGGGCTGGTTGTGCGTGTTCTTGAAGATGACGAGCTTCGCCTTGCCCGGCTCCGCCGTGTCGTAGACGGCGCTCTCGTGCGGGCTCGTGTCCCGTATCGCCAATAAGGTAAACACTTGCACCATGTTATTTTCCCCGACCACCGAAAAAAAAACGGGTGGTTTCGCCGAGTTTCCATCGGCTCGTCAGGGGGCTAGCAGCTCACGATCCTGGCGATGGCCGTCGTCCTCAGGGTCCCGAGGCCGTAGCGCATCGATAGCAGGACGCCCTCCCGCATCTCGACGGGGACCTCGTAGGGCTGCGTCATGATATCGCGCCGCATCAGGCAGGCGGCGGCCATCCTCGAATCCATGAGATGACACTTGGCCGGGGTCGCTAGGTCGGTCTCCACGATCCTGAAGCCCAGGTAGGTGCTGCCGAGGACGCCCCGCTCGAGGTCGATACTGTCGCCGAAGTAGTAGCTGTGGATGAACTTGTCGTCGCTCCAGAGGTCCGCGAGCTGATCGGGGTGAACCACGCAGACGTCGGCCGTCCAGCCTTCCTTCTTCACCGCGGTCCACGCCTTCACCAGGTCGGCCCATGCGAGCGTCCCCGAATTTGCGGCGGATATTTCTGCGCTCCCTGCGAGGCCGCCGGCCGCGACGCCCTCGTAGAGGGCCAGGACGTCTGATGTCAGGGCCTCCTCCAAAAGTTGCGCACCGTCGGCGATCGTCCGCTGCAGCACGGGAAACGGCACGTCCTCGATGTAGCTCTGCGTGAAGCAGGCGTCGTAGGCGTACTCGTAGTCGAGATCGATGTCCACCTTGCTGAAGCGCTCGCTCGCCTCGAGGCCGCCGGTCTCCCCCACCCTGTAGACGGCTCCCCTCTTCGCCATGTAGAACCGCCGGAGGGGCTGGTCCGTCGGCACGACCCAGATGATCTCGCGTCCCACGGCCATCTTCTTCGCAGCCTCGACGGCGACGTCGTGGACCTGGCCGAGGGCCTGGCTCATGTCGCTGAGGACGCCCTCCCTCATCACGCGCTGGTATAGGGCGTTGCCCCTAGCCTTCTGGACGAAGTCGTGCTCCCAGTCGAGGTCGGCCTCCATCTTGACCGCCTCAATGAGTCTGGTGCTCATCACTGCGCCCCCACGTAGATCAGGCCCGTGTCGCTGTCCGCGAACGTCTGCAGCGCGAACCCGAACGCGACGCCGGCCTCGACGGTCATGCTCGGCTGCGCCGAGCTGCTCGTCACCGTGGTCGCCCCGCTCGGTATGGTCACCGTTCTGACGGCCGCAGACGCGACGCCCGAGGCGCCGGACTTGACCGAGGCGCCGATGGTGATGGCGCCGCTCGCCGTCATCTTAATGATCCCCCTGAGGAGGACGGGCACGTACTCGCTCGCGGCTGCGGTCCTCATCGCCACCCCGATGGCCTTGTCGCTCGCGCCCGCGGTGGCGACGCTGCCGATGGCCCCGGACGTGTGTGTGCTCATCTTCACGGCCTGGCCCTTCGTGATGGCGGACTGCGCCTTGAAGCTCATCTGCGCGTCGACCTTCACTGCTTCTCCGACTTCAACGGCACTGAACAGGTCTGTCAATCATCTTTCCCCTTTTCCCGCGACGCGGGTTATCTCGCAGCGGCCTGCCTTCATCGGCGATCCCTCAGCGGCCCCGCGGCTGGTCCCGAATGGACTGTGAACACTTGGCCCGTAGCCTCCTGACGAGCTCGTGCGGCCCCGCGCCCCACCGCCACGGCACGTCCTTCGGCAGGATGGCGAGCACCTCGTCGGCCTTGACGTAGCCCTGCGGGGCACCCGGGGATGATGCGGGCGCGACCACCGCCTCGCCCAGCGAGGCCCTCGCCTTCAGGGCGTCCCGCTCCTTGGCGAGATCCATGATCGTCCTTCGGGCCTTGGCGAGCTCGACTCTGAGAGCTTCAGCCTCGGTGGTCTTCTTCCCGTAGCCCATGAGCTTCGCCTTCAGATCCTCGGGGAGGTCCCTGTAGACGGGGTCCTCGGGCTGGTAGGAGACCTCGACGCCGCAGGCCTGGGCGGCTCCGACGATCCTGGCCAGTATCTTGACCCGCTCGTCGTGGCTGTAGTCGCCACGGTTTTTGGGCTGGTTGAAGTAGGCCAGGGCCGCCCTGACGTGCTCGGCGTCCACGGGATAACGGTAGTTGACGGGATCCGCAAACTGATCCTCGGGGACATTCTCGAAATCGGCGGGCTTCGTCGGGCTGCCGCCGGGCTTCGGAGATATGCCGTATCGTCGAGCCCGTTCCTCCTGCTCCGTGTGTAGCCTCTCCCTCCGATCCTCCTGCCCCCTCAGCATTCGGACGGACTCCTCGAGCTGTCTCACCCTCTCCTCGAGGGCTGGTTTACTCACGTCCTTCATCTCCTTGAGCTTACGCACCACGCCCTCCCACGCCTCGACCGACGCCTGCGGGTCGCCCGGCCTCATCCGCCTGAGGAGGCTGAGGCCCGTCAGCTGGAGGCCCCTGGGCGCGACGCCGTCCAGCTTCTCCAGGATCCGCCAGTCGTACTCGACGCTGACGTGCCTGATCTCGCCTCTTTTCACTGCCTCGTAGATGTCCCTGGAGACCTCGGCAACGTACTCGACGGAACCGTCCTCCCAGGCGGACTGGAGGACCCTGTTCGGGGCGTCGAGTTCAATACCGTGGTCCAGGGTGAGCGGCTTCCCCGAGAGGCTGGGCGCCGACGCCTTCAGCTCCTCCTCGAGGTAGACGCGGACCTCGGGCCACTCGTCGGGATGATGTGTCCTGCAGGGGTGGATGGCCCTCCCCTTGACGAAGTATCTCCCTTCCCGCTCCTCGGGGGTCAGGTCGCCGACCCACTGGAAGGCCTCCATGGCCTCGGGCCTGGGCTGCGTGTAGTCGATGCCGTGCTGCTCGCAGTAGGCATAGAAGACCTGTTCTCCCCTTCGGCAGGGTCCGCCCTTGGGCTGCGTGTCTTCGCCCGTGCCGTCGCAGTACTGCTCCATCAGGCCGTCATAGAGTGATTGCCAGTCGTCGTGGATCGGCATCTTATCAGTTAACGCCAATAACGACGGATAGAAAAGCCCTGTTGCCGATTTCTCTCATTTTTTCGCAACGATCCTTAATAAGGAGTCTCATTTTTCCTGATCGGCATCTCGTCGAGTCGACTCAGAAGATCATCCCTTTCATCGTCAGAAGCGGCCTCGAGAAACGTACCCAGTGAATTTTGGCTGTGCCCTTCCACCGCGTACATGTCTGGTCCAAGCTTGGTCGGGATACGACACCGCCTCCAGCTCTCGGGTACTCTCCGCTCGAAAAGGACGGTCACTGTATCTTGGACAATAAATCAAGGGGAGATTGAGGCATTTTCATCCGTCTCGGTCAGGATGAAACGGGCATTTTAAAGAGTTGAAGTAGAGAAATGGCTAATGGAAAAACGTTGTTGCCGGTTATTCCCACTTATCGGCAATAATTATTAAAAACGAGGCGGTTCAAACGCTTTTCAGAGGAGTTTTGAACAAGATCAAGAGGAGCGTCTCCCTCACGTCGAGGTGCGTGGAGTTCGTCGATGCCAACAGGGGGGCCTTCAGCTTCAGCGCCTACCTCGAGTACCTGTGCTGGGAGGGCGCCATCGCAGTGACGGAGGAGGGGCGCGCGGGGGGTGAACGGGACGGCGTCAAGCCGCGCCGGGCGATGGTCCGGGCTCGTTGACGCGGCGCGCGGCGCCCTCGGGCGCCACGGCAGGGCCCTCGTTCCCATCGGGAGGGAGGCCGAGCCGCAGAGCCAGTTCGTGGGCCTCCAGGAGAGGACGATGGGCGAGGCGCCGAAGGTCAGCCTCGCCGCGCAGATGTCCGTGTACCTCGCCGACCCGATGGCGAGGAGCGCCGTCGACTTCCTCGCCGAGCAGGTGGCCGGGCCCGGCTTCCACACGACGGCGGGGGACGGGGGGGCGAAGGGGGCGATCGACGACTTCTGCGCCCGGGTGAACCTCGACGAGATGCTCCTCTCCGCGGCGCGGGAGGTCGTCGGCTTCGGCAACTGCTTCTGGGAGCGGACCGCCGACGGCCCGGTGGCGATCCCGATCCTCAGCGTCGAGGCGGTGATGAGGACGCCGCGGGGCGCGGTCCAGGGCTACAGGCAGGCCAGGGCGTACGGCGGCGGGGTCCTGAGGCCGGACGGCGTCGTCCACTTCCGTTGGAACGCCGTCAACGGCGAGGCGTTCGGGTCGGGGCTCCTGAGGACCCTGCTCGAGGGGATGCGCCTGAGCGACGGCGAGACGCGCCCGTGCTTCGCGGAGATGAAGGCGCGGATGCAGCGGGCGATGATCGAGCAGTTCGAGAAGTTTTCGGCGCCCAACGAGCTCTGGATCTTCAGGAACCTCGGCCAGGACGAGCTCCAGGCGTACGCAAACCTGCTGAGGCGGATCCCGCGGCGCGGCGCCCGGTTCGCGTACAACGACGAGGCGGACGTGAAGCAGGCGACGCAGCCGCTCGGGCGCGGCTGGGAGGCGTACGTCGACAGCATCGTCAACGACTTCCTCCTCGGGCTGCAGACGCCGATCCCGCGGCTGTTCACGACGCCGGGCTTCACCGAGGCGTCCGCCAGGGCGGCCCTCGAGGCGGCGGAGCGGAAGGTGATGTCGATCCAGCGGTTCCTGAAGCGCGTCGTGGAGAGGGAGGTCTTCGAGCCCGTCCTGAGGGGCGCGGGGTACGATCCCGCGGAGGCGAGGGTCAGGCTCGACTGGGGTCAGCCCCAGGTGCCGGATCTGGCGTTCTCGGATCTGCTCGCCGCCTTTGATAAGGGGGCGATCGGGCGGGAGGAGCTGCGGGGGATGCTGGCGAAGGCGGGGTGGGAGTTGACGAATAGCGAACCTGATCCACGCGTCCGGAAATAGTAAGGAAGCCAAGGCTGAGCTCGCCTGGATGTTTCTAAGGGGGTGCTTGGCTCGGGATAACCCCTTTATTGGATGGGATTGTCTGGAATCGAGGGCGACGTTGACTCTGCTGACGGTGGATGAGAGGGGGCTGCTCACCAGGGCGGTTGCCCTGATAGAGGAGCTGCTCGAGACCTTGGATGTCATGCGGAACAAGGAGGCTGCAGCTGATATGAGGGCCGCCCTCAAGGAGATTGAGGCGAGGAAGGCGAGGCCCTTCGAGGATCTGGCGAGGGAGCTTGGCCTTGCGGCGGAGATATGAGGTCAAGTTCGCCCTTTGATTAAGGAGAAGTCGAAGAAGAAACTATTCTTATGAATTTTAGAGAGATAAAGATTAAATAACTTTGCGTGTTAATGTACATCTGCGAGTAAGGCCCGTCCGAGGCCATGATGCCTGCGGTTGCGGGATGGGAGCGATAGGACGGGGTTCGCACTGTCACCAGAGAAATCTAAATAGTTCTGATTTAATTTTCTTATCGATAATATTGTGATAATCATACCTAGATCTTTCAAACCTTTGAAACTCTGCTCCAGCTAAACAATCGGTGATTTGCAGACAAGGCTCTCTTTGAGAGTCTACGTGATTTGTTGCGATTTGGTTTCGATATAGGGGAACTTGCCGATCAATTACTTTGCTGTAATAATATCCTTTGAGCTGTAAATAATTATTGAACTCATACTGAAGTTTTTTCTCTGATACACTTTTGTCTATTGTCACCGAAAGTTTTTCGGCTTCATCTAGAAATGGTAATATCATGTTCATTACAGGGTCAATTACCACATACCTGTACAGTAGGTTCAAGTCTTCACGTAAATGGTCATGTACTTTACGTTTCGATAGTATCACAAATCCGAAATCGCAATCAAAGGAGCACGTCTTCTCCAAAATTTTTAGTTTAACTTCGTGGCTCGCCTTCGTGAATTTTAATTCGTCGTGTTTGTAGATCTTTTTTTCTCTCAGGTGTTTGAGCAGACGTCGGGTTTCTATGCGTATGCTCCACGGGTTGCGAGTCAATAGAAAAGAGACCACGAAGAACTGGGTAGATTTCTCAGAGAAACCAAGATCGCCGCACTCGTCGATGAAGAGTTCCATCGCTTTTATTTTGCTATGTCTATTTAAAAATCGGCTCATCGAGTTGGCTTGGATACTTGATATCCAGATTATAAACGCGAACTACATCTTGCTGATCCACGCGTCCGTGAATTGTGAGGAGGCCAGGGCGGAGCTCGCAGTGTTGTTCCCCGAGCAAGGAGCTTTTTAAATAGAGGAGATATGATTACAGATTGTCTGGGATGAAGCCAAACGGCTGAATGGTCAGTGAGGGATTAAGTAGGGAATCATTTTACACAGGTGAATTGCCGTGACAAAGGTGAGGATTATCGTCGATGGGACGGTGCAGGGCGCGGGATACAGGGCGCTTGTGAAGTATCACGCAAGTCACCGAGGCATCGACGGCCTTGTACGAAATTTGTTCGGCAGGCAGGTCGAGATATTTTGTGAAGGCTCGAAGGACAAGATAATGCAATTCGTTAAAGACATAGACGTTAAGGGTCGCCCGGATGATCCTTTGAGCCTGAACGTTGAAAAGTTGACTGCGTATTGGTAAGGAGATGAAGATTTCAGAGGCGCGTGGAAGGCTTATACGGGCTTCGAGATAGACTACGGGACGGATGAGCTGACGCCGTTCGAGAGGGAGAGCCTGGAATCCCTCGAACTGGCGAAGCTTCGTTTCATGAGGCTCGAGGACGGGATTTATTCCTTCAGAGATAAGACGAACGACAACTTCGACACGATGGCGAGGATATACGGCGACATCTCAGTGGATGTCAAATCAACTAAGGATGAGCTCAAAGGGTCCATGGAGAGGCTACCGGATAGGATTGCCGAAGCCTTGACAGAGAGTTTAAAAAAGATTTTGCGTTGAAGGAAAACGTGCTGAGAGCGCATTTACCGCATCAGGGTACAAGATCAGCTGAACTTTTATCCAGTCTTTGGCATTTGATGGGCCTGTTCGAGCACGGATTCAGTCGCCTTCTTCTACGCATTTTACTTTTTATTTTATTCTGATGAAGACCATTTGTATGAATTTTTCTTTATTGTTTTATAGTTTGCATCGAGAGATGGTTCGAGTAAGATAAGAGCTGCGATGCGCCTTGCGATTGTTGTGAATTCGCGTGCTTCTTCGGGGGTAAGTGAGTGCCCTAAGACCTCGTATTCTCGGTAGGAGAGCCACTTTTTTAGTACTTGGTACCCTCCAATAGTGTAATCCCAAACCTGAGCAGGAATGTTTCTCCAATACGCAATATCATTTAGATAGATATCGCATGTCGTCTTCCCAAGTTTGTCGAACGCTTCTTGGTTCGCTAACTCCAGTAACTCGCAACCTTCTCTAATCGCGCTGCACTCTTCTTCTGTGTAACCACGCTCAGACGCCCTTCCCAAACCCGGCATAACAACATCGGTGCCATGTCCCCATCCAACAGTAATGCATAGGTCTCCAGCGCTAGGATCAAGATTGCCACCCCCTTGACGAGAGATATTGGCTATGATCTTCAATTCTGGTCGAATGTTCCCGCTGGTAATTCCTGAGATCGATGCTTCTGGATCTAGCAAAGCAGCTACTTGACTTCCTAACTGCACAGAAGATCGTAGTGCCTGTTCAGAATTGGGCAATGGAACGCGTGGCCAGCCCAACCGTATTCCATCTGCATTTTCAATAAGATAAGCGGGCGAGAATCCAACGGCTAACACGTGCATCCATATTTCCCTAGCAGATTCCTGATCGGCGTCAGGGTTTTTGATGCCCATTGTGTTTAGATAGGCTCTAGTTGAATCTGAGAGATTCGCGACACGAGCACCTTTTGCTAGTTTTAACTTTCCAGATAACGTCGATTGTTCTACATTCGTGATGCTTTCAACTTTCCTATTTGTCTTATTTCCTTTTTGAGGACCAGATGTAATCCAGAATGGAAAGTGCCTTGCATGACCAGAAATACAATCATAGTCACAAATCAATGAGGAGAAATAGAACGGAGGGCCTTCTGGCCGTTTATCCGCAGTGTCTCGTGTAATTAGATACGCATTGTTAGGGATATCTCGAATTTTAAGTAATTCAGGGCGTGGTCTTGAGAAAAGGGGTTGAATTTCACTGTCCAGATACGCTAGTCTTAAATCCATCACTTTGAAAGGGTAGCGAATAATCTTTCTAGGATCAAACTGAACTCTTTTCCTTAGCAGAAGACTTCGGCTTTCGTCTGCCTTGAAATCTCCAGAAGATTTCATCAAGTGAGGAGCAATTGCTCGTATCTCGTCGTTGGATTTGCTCGGATTTAGGTAATCTCGTAGAACCTCAAGTTTTCCCCTATCTGATATAAATGGGATTAGTGAATTGCCCCGCCTTTCTATTGGTCCATTGAAATGTTTTGCTCCTATCTCAAGAACAGAAGGCCATGTGTAATATTCCTTAGGGACCTGAGAAGATGCAAAAGAGTAACGATCGTTTTTACTTGGGTGAACTATATTATAATTCTCGTCGAATGGTTTTGCTTTCAAACTGTTCAACAAATCTTGTCTTTTCGTCACTCCCCAGAAATGACGAAATCGGATAACCGGCTGATCTAATCGCGCGGACTTACGGACTAAAAGACCAATTGCGGTTCCAACTTTGATACCTTCGGGATTGTATTTGGTGGAAAAAACACTTGGATCAGGTTTTCCATCAGGTGTCAACTTTCCTGTCTCACGACTGGAACCATTCATGCAGTCAAACCAAATGTTATCGAATTCGTCCTCCAATCGTTTTCTCATTACAACAAATTGTGCATCTCTTAGGTAAGAGAAATTTGAAATGTAGCAGATAACACCCTTACCTGTTTGTTCAGCTATACGACGTTCAGCAAGACGGAAAAAACGAATATAAAGATCATCAAGGTTGAAACTTTTTATTCCCCACTCAGACCTTACCCCTTCTTTATAAGGTTCAACAAGACCCCGCTCTTCTTTAGGGCTAACTCCTGCGAATGCGTTATATGGAGGATTACCTAATATTACGAGTATAGGCTTCACACGCTTTACTTGTTCGCTTTCTTCGCGCTCTTTTTCAAGCTCTGGAAAGACGAGAGGTTTCTGCGGTCCCTCAGGCAATCCCCACCCAGTAAGAGAGTTCGTCAGGTAGATACCAAGTCGTTCGTTCTTAGTTTCAGAAATCTGAATGCCAAGGCTTTGAAGCAATAGACCTACTTGAAGGTGAGCAACAACGAATGGTGCTGGAAGTATCTCAAAACCAAATACACGCTCCATAGCGGCACGTTTTAAATCATTTGCTACTAGAGCGTCGCCTCCATTCTCTTTTAACGTGATAGCGATTCGACGCAGAACCTCAACTATGTATGAACCAGTGCCCACAGCAGGATCAAGAACATACACCCGACGATCAGCGAGGCCATCCTCGATGCCGAGTTCTTCCCGAAGGACAGTATCCACTCTCGCGACCATATACTCGACAATCTCAGGTGGTGTATACCATACACCCAACTCCTTCCTGAGGAGTGGGTCAAATGCCTCTAAAAAAGGTTCATAGAAATATTGGACAGCATGCTGTTCCTCGAACTTCTCAAAGAAAGCTCTACGGTCAATACGATTCAGAGTAGCTTCTGTCCAGTCAAGAACTGCATCCATTTGTAGCGGACCCAACTTGGACGGAGTAGCGATCTGTTCGAAAAGCTCCCTGACCATCGGTATGCGTAATAGCCAAGCTGCATGTCTCCAATCGAAACGAGCTAATTTGTCGTTAGGGCTGTTCTGCTTGCTCCATATCACCCAGGCAGAGAATATCCCATAGAATAAAGTCTGAACCAAAGTAGAGCGGAAAAAATGTTCTCCCTTCTTGCCTTGGAACCTAAGGCCTAAAGACTCCTCTAAAGCCTCTCGTAGACCTGCAAGAGCAGGGAGTTCCTTTCCCTCAATACGGTCTCGTGCCTCATGCGCATAAGATGCTAGAAACCAAGCGACATCTTGGGGATCGGCTAATGGTGCTGAATGCAGCATCACCCGTTTTAGGTATTCAATGAATCTTTCCCCAATTTGCTTAGCAGTCTTACGGGGCGTTAAGGCATTAGACCAGAAATCACTCTCGTTTTCTGCTAACTGAAAACGTTCTGCTTTTATTTCCTTTCCTTCGGCGTCCTGTTCTATGAGAAGGAAATCCCAGTAATTCGTAACGAGGATTTGGCGATACTTGCCCCAATACTTGGTGACTTGTCCTCCTCGCGCAGTCCTCCCAGCGTCCTCACTTGTGCCCTTTACCTCGATAACGCCGCGCGCTGGCAATTCAGGAGGCCATGTTCCTGGCTGCATCTTTTTATGGAATTGGTCGGGTGTAAACAGTCCTCCATCAGGTAGTCCAGCCCCTCGGCTAGCAATGTTCATGATGCAAGTAACTTGAGGCTTCAACTGCTTACCAATATTGTTGAGCAATCGTTCTAAAACTGGATAATATGAAGTCTCTTCTGTAGCAGCACCCGAAGACCTGATAACAAAAAGGTCCTTGAGATAATTTTCAACCGGATCTGTCATAGGTCCAGATCGTCACGGAATCCTACGTATATTGCACTTTTATAATTTGGGTTCTAAAGATAAATAATTAGCTAGTTCAACTCTTTTTAATAACTGTGAAAATAAAAGAATCCACTATAAAACTGAAGCCTCACTTCTCCCTCAGCAGCTTGATGAACTCCTCCCTCGAAAGGCCCGACTGCTGAATGATGGAGAGGAGCGCTCCCTCCTTGATGGTTCCGTGGCGCGGAACCGAGAGCTCATGCTCCCCGTCGGTGAAGAATAGGTGACTACCCATCTATTACGACATATAGCTTATCTAGTATGGGTGGGGATACTAAGTATGGGTGGGGATACTTGTACTTCGACCCGAGGCCGAAGGTGAACAGGGAGGACCTCTACGACCGCGAGGAGGAACTGAAGAGGTTCTCCGACGCCCTCGAATACTCCCCCATGATCGTCGTCGTTGGACCGCGCAGGACCGGGAAGACCTCCTTCCTCAACGTGGCACTCGGAGAATCTAACACTCCCTTCATATTTATGGACCTCCGAGAGCTTCCCTACAACCCGTCCCGCGCGGACATCATTCGAAGGCTTGAGTCGGGGCTGAACAAGATCGACAGGAAATGGTTCCACGCGCTGGCAGAGCAGATGAAGCACCTGAAGGGCATACAGCTGCTCGGAAACTCCATCAGCCTCGATTGGAGTAAAGAGGGAGTAAGCCTTCCTGAGTTCTTCGACCGGATAAACGAATGGGCCGAGAAGAACAAGAAGCGATTCATTGCCGCCTTCGACGAGATACAGGCCATAAGGGGAGACAAGGAGCTCCTCCGACTCTTCGCCCACGTCACCGATGTTGACAGGAACATCGTCGTCGTGTTGACCGGCTCCGAGGTCGGCCTCCTCTTCGGCTTCCTCGGCTTCGACGAGCCCCAGTCCCCACTGTACGGCAGGCACTACACCGAGATCAGGATGCGCAACCTCCCAAGGGACGAATCCACAGGGTTCCTGCAGGCCGGATTCCGCCAGATCAAGGTGGAATGCCCGGAAAATATCATACGACAGGCAGTCGACGGCATGGACGGGGTCATCGGCTGGCTCACCCTATTCGGGGCAAGGTGCAGGGACGCAGGAGGCTGCTCAGGGGTGCTCGTCGAGGAGACCATCCGAGAAGGAGGCAAGCTGGCACGCTCCGAAGCCATGAGGCTCGTCGAATATTCGCCTAGGTACGGCTCCATCCTCAACCTCCTCTCGACGGCCACGAGCGCCAGCTGGACCCAGATAAAAGGCATCCTCGAGGCGAAGGAGGGGAGGTCCCTAACCGGCCACGCCGTCACAACCCTCATCGACAGGCTCACCCAGCTCAACCTTGTGGAGAAGGCCGAAGGCCAGTACTCCATCACCGACCCCATCCTCAGGGCCGGAATCCAAGCAGAAAAACTGCCCGAACAGCCCGCCGGTGAACACTAGCCCCGCGGGATTAAAAATCGAAAACGTCAGCACGAGCCATTTTCTCGACGATCGATAACTCAGTAGTCTAGATTTGTAGATGGCGTGGCGCCTTAGAGGTAGTCCTTCATTATTATGATCTCGGGGTCTTCGATGCTTCTCAGGCGCTCATCGTTCGTGACGAACGCGCTCCCTCCTTCCACCAGGCAGGTCGCAATCTGCAGCGCGTCCGGCGGCCTCAGCCTGCTCATCGCCCTGAGCTCCGCCGCCCTCTCGGCCACCTCGGCATCCACATCCCTGATGGTCAGATTGGGAAAAGTGGTGAGGGCGAAATAGTAGTCGTCCCTCAGGTTACTGTCTCCGATCTCCTTCGGCCTCACCAGCGTCTCCATCAGGGTCAGCACCGAGGTCACGCCCCTGCACTCTCCGGACTCAACGGCCGAGAACAGGATACGGGTGAACGGCCCACACTGCTCGTTCCCTTCTAGATGGTAGATGAAGGCCATTGTGTCGATGCCCAGGACCCTGTGCCGCAGGAGCGCGTCCCTTATCCTTCCTTCTTGGGCCAAGCCTCCCGCTCCCTGTCCACGTATTCCGCGGCATCCACTCCCTTCCAGGCATCGCCATGCAAACCCCACATGTAGTCCGTGTAGCTCTCCGGCCTCTTCCTGAGGACGATCTTCCCATCCTGAACCCTGACGCTCAGCTCGTCCCCCGCCCTGAGGCCGAGCCGATCCCTCACGCCCTTCGGGATGACCACCTGCCCCTTCCCACTGAGGCGCACCGTCTCACCCAATGCCCAACATCGACAATAAAATCCCACCGGACGAATAAATGTCTTACTTCATCAAATCAAGTAGTCACCGCAAAAAAAAAATTTACAATCCCGAACAAGCTCAGCTCATCGTCAGAGACTGGGCCGAGAAAATCTGGGACATGGAGGCTGCTATGGAATCAGAGGGAGAACCTCAAGCCCAAGGGACCTGAGCCTCTCGAAATGTACGTCACCCGTTCTGAGCGATAGGCCTCGCGAGATGGCGGTTGCGGCTATCAGGAGATCGGCGTCCGGCAGGATCTCCCCACCATCGCGCAGCCCCCGATACAGGGCGCAGTAGGTCGTGACGGCCTTATTATCCAGATCGAGCACGCCGAAGCTCTCCTCGAGGAGGGTCTTGACCTCGCCCCGCTTCTCCTCGGGCACCCCCCTGAGCACCTCGATCAGGGTGATGACCGAGATGGCTCCCTCCTCAACCTCCCCCCGGCGTATGAAACGGACGACAGCATCCGAGTCGAGGAGGCTCACCTGAGCTTAAACCCCTCCCTGAAGCTCTCGCTGGACTCCTCCATCGCCCTGAGATCCTCCTCGGAGAGCACCTCGACCAGCTTCCTGAACGCACCCGCGCGCCTGGCCCTATCCGCCTCCCGATACAGATCGAGCAGGAACTCCCCCCACTCCCTGTCCCCCTTGGCCCCCTCCAGGGTCCTCTTGACCTCCTCGGGCACGGATATAGTCGTATAATTACTCAATTCAATCATTAAAAAACTTATAATTGAAGCTTTTAAACATTGCCACAACCGAACCACAGCCGCTTCCACTCGACGAAGATCCAAAAAAGCCCGCCCACAAGGCCCCGCTCACGTCGACGGCAAGGTCTCGACGATGACTCACACCACCGACCGACCCCCTCCAGCAGATCGACCACTCAAAAACTCGTCGAAACCACCCGCAGCAACGTGCCCATCCACAGGACGATCAAGGAAAGCCCCCGGCGAAGCTCAGGGCCACGGCAAGCGAGTCAAGAGAAAACACGGCCACCCGCCGAACAAGCGGAGGAACGCCACCGAAACCGCCCCTCGGACAAGCTCAACCGATGACAAAAGATAGAGCCACAAAAAAAACACTATAACTGGCAGCGACCGCGACCTGCCACCGCGACGTCACTGAGTCATCGTCACGACGATCACCCTGACCTCGTCGACGGTGCCCTCGCACCTGTCCGCGATCGTCTCGAGCGCGTCCATCAGCTGGGCCAGCAGTATCGCGGAGCCTATCTGGACCTTCCCGCCGTTGAGCTGGCTGATGGCCCCCCGCGCCCTGCGGTAGACGGTGTCGGTCTCCTCCTCGAGGATCTCGACCTCGTTGGCGGCGTCCAGGGCCTCCTGGGAGCTCCTGTCGATCAGCTTGCCTATGCACTCGTCGAGCCTGATGACGCAGTTCTTGACGACCCTGATCATGTCCAGCGTGATCTCCCTTATCTCCTGTGGCACGCCCTCCAGGTGGAACTCCACGAGGATCCGGCCCGTCTCGTTGACCCAGTCGATGACCGAGTCGATCGCCCTGGCGAGCCTCATCAGGTCCTCCCGCTCCGAGGATGGCAGGTCCCCCTTCGCCAGCTCATCGACGATCCTCCGCTTCAGCGCGGCGGCCTCGCTCTCCTTCTGACTGAGGACGTTGAAGCTGCGGACCAGGTCGTCCCTCCTCCCCTCGACGGCGAAGTTGATGCAGCGCTGGAGCTGCTCGACGCCCATCACCGTCGCCTTCGAGTGGTCGCCTATCATGGCGATGGCCTGAACCTTCCTCCTGGTCTTGAACCAGCTCTCCAGCGTCTTCACGGGTCATTCACCGCCGATCCTACTCCAGGCTGAGCTCCCTCTCGAGTCCATCCTCGGGATACTTGTAGACCAGCAAGTGGTCCCTCCGTATCTCAATGAGTACGTCGTCGCCTGATTTAATCTCTGCCCCTCCTAGGGACGGGAGGTGCTTCACCGTGAGGCCGATCCCGTTCTCCGTCTCGACCTCGTACTTTTCAACATCCCCCGCGAAGGCGACGGACTTCACGGTGGCACCAACCCTATTCAGCTTGGAGCCATTCCCCCTACCGACGATCCCGATGAACTCGGGGCGAATCGCCAGCACCACGGCGCCTCCGACTCGAAGTTCTGACTCTGCCACGCTCTGGGCCCTGAGCCTGAGCCCGACTACTTCCACGATGTACTCCCCTCGCGCGGACTCGACGATCTTCCCCTCCATGAAGTTTGCCTCGCCCAGGAACTTGGCCGTGAACAGACGCCGGGGTCTCATGTATAGCTCTCTGGGGAGCCCAACCTCCACGATGCCGCCAGCCTTCATCACGGCAACCCTGTCCGATATTGAGAGGGCCTCCTCCTGGTCGTGGGTGACGTGTATGGCGGTGAGGCCCAGATCCTTGACGAGCTCCCGGATCTCGTAGCGCAGCGCCGTCCTCACCTTCAGGTCTAGGGATCCAAGGGGCTCGTCCAGAAGGAGGAGGCTGGAGCCGGAGGCGAGAGCCCGCGCGACCGCTGTCTTCTGCCTCGCCCCCCCGCTCAGCTCATGCGGGCTCGAGGATGCCCTGTCACTCAGGGACATCATCTCCAGCATCTCCATGACCTGGCCGCGCGCCCTTTCGGGAGGAACCCCCTTAACCATCGGGCCGTAAGAAACGTTTTCACGTACCGTCATCTGGGGGAAGAGGGCGATCTCCTGGAAGACATATCCTACTCCCCTGTCCTCGATCGGAAGCGCCGTCACCGGCCTTCCGTCGATGTACACATCGCCATCGTCGGGCTTGACGATGCCGGCTATAGCCTTGATGAGGGTCGTCTTGCCGCAGCCACTAGGTCCAACAATGGAAAGGTACTCGCCCTCGTGGACATCGAGGTTGACATCCCTCAGGGCTACGATCGAGCCAAAGGCCTTGCTTATGCCTTTCATCATGACGTTCGGCATCTAGTACGCCTCCAGCTCGCGCTTTAAACCGAGGGCGGGATAATCATAGACAAAAGTGTTCCTCGGATCGAAGCTGACCTTCACTCGCTGTTCCAGTTTGAGCGCGCTGCCCGGGCGGCTCGACGGAACCTTGGCAGCTAACAAATCTCCGTTGACGAGTCGTACTTCGTATCGTGTGAAGTTGCCCAGGAAGCGCACGGCAGTGACCTCGCCGGAGAGTCCAGTCGAGGCACCGTTGCCGTTCCCGGTGTGTATGTGCGTCTTCTCCTCCCTGAAGGCGACGATGACGTCCTCCTCGAGCTCGTGGCTCGTGTCGGCGACCCTGAACGAGAGGTTACCTCTGAGCCTCACAGTGCTTCCCTCCCGGTTCCTGTGCGCGACGATGCCCTCGAGGAAGTTGCAGCCGCCGACGAAGCTCGAGACGAAGATGTTCTCGGGCCTGTTGTACACGTGGAAGGGCGTCCCGTGCTGCTGGATCCTCCCGTTCCTCAGGACGAGGATCCTGTCGGCCACCATCATGGCCTCTTCTTGGTCATGGGTGACATGGATCGCCGTCATGCCGGAGTCCTTGACCAGACTCCTGAGCTCCATCCGGAGCTCTATCCTGAGCCTCGCGTCCAGGGCCCCCAGCGGCTCGTCGAGGAGGAGGAGATGGGCCCCTGAAGCGAGTCCCCTCGCCAGGGCTACTCGCTGCTGCATGCCGCCGCTGAGCTCGTGGGGGAACGAGTCGGCCCTGTGATCGAGCCTAACCATCCTCAGGACCATGATGGCCGTATCGCGTGCACTTTGAGGGGGGACGCCCCTCGCCAGCGGCCCGAACATCACGTTCTCGATCACGGTCATGTGCGAGAAGAGGGCGTAAGTCTGCGGGACGTAGACCGCGTTACGCTCCTCGGGCGAGATCCTGTTGACGTTCCGATCGCCGATGTATATTTCCCCCTCGTCGGACCTGAGGATGCCCGCGATCAGCCGCAGGAGCGTCGTCTTACCGCTCCCTGTGGGCCCTAACACGCAGAGGTACTCGCCATCCCTCACGTCGAAGGTGGCGTTGTCGATGGCCTCAAGCCGCCCGAAACGCTTCGTAACTTCGACCAAGCGGAGCGAAGGAACGGCGAATCACCTCCTCCGATATATGGCCAGCCTCAGGGCCAGCAGGGCGACGAAGGACGTCAGGACGAGGAAGGCGACGCCCAAGGCGCTCTCGGATTGGGTGACCGGCACGGCGCCCCTGATCCACGAAACGAGGAGCACTGGGGCGGTCTTCAGCTGCCGCGAGACGGCGGTGGCGGCGCCCGTTTCGTCGACGCTCCGCGTGAACGTCAGGATGGCGCCGGACAGCACCGAGTACTTGGTGAGCGGCAGGATGATCTTCCTGAACACGTTGAATGGGCGGCTCCCCAGGGTTCGGGCCGTCTCCTCAATGTCCTCGGGGATCCCCTCGATGGCGGCGGCCATGGCCTGGACGAAGTACGTGTACGTTATCGTCGTGTGGGACAGGACGAGGATCCAGAACTCGGGCAGGAAGCCGAACGAGTTCCAGAAGAAGCTCAGGGAGACGCCGAGGGCGACGCTCGGGACGACGATGGGGACGTTCACGGCGGCCTCGAGGAGGGTGGTGCCGGTCCTGCCCGCCCTCTTCCTTGCGATGAGGATTGCGAGAGGCAGGCCCGCCGCGATGTTCAGCAGCGTGGCGATCACGCCGATGCCGTACGAAAGGGACATCGACTGCCAGAAGCTGCTCCACACCCCCTCACCCCTCAGGGCGCTGCCCAGGGTCCCGTCGAAGATGGCGTCGGCGGCCGGCAGGGTGATGTAGAGCGAGGGGAGGAGGACGAAGAACCCGAAGATCGCTAATGTCGCCGCGTTTCTGGCTTTCACGCTTCCGCGCGAGCTCAAGCCCCCCTCTAGCTTCGGCCATGCCCTCTGCACTGGGATTCGCAGCCGTCTCCCGAGGATCCGGATCAGGGCGAAGACGGCGATCGATGACAGGATGAGCGTGAAGCTCACGAGAACCATCGGCCCCTCGAGGCCAGCGTCCTTCGCATTCTTGATGAACACGGGGCCGTTCTCAAAGGTCCCGGCCACGATGGCGGTCGCGCCCGTCTCCGAGAGGGATCGGGCGAACGCGAGGAGGAATGCCGCGACGAGCCCGGGCCTGAGGAGCGGGAGGGTCACGGTGCGGGCGACGGTGAACGTCCTCGCGCCGAGGGTTCGCGCCGCCGTCTCGAAGACCGTGTTGTACGAGAGCAGCTCCCCCACCATGACCCTGACGATCACGGGAAAGGAGAACGCGAAGTGGAGGAGCAGGACGAGGACGAGACCCGGCGAGAGGAGCCCGAGGCCGGGGATCCCCGGGGACCCGCCCCAGAAGACCAGCGTCGAGAATCCGAGGGCCACCGTCGGGATGACGAAGGGGACGTCCGCCAGCGCGTCGATGACGTTGATCCACCTCGAACGTCTTCGCGCGATGATCCATGCCAGGGGTAGCCCCGCCAACAGGTCCAGCAGGGAGACCGCGAACGCGATGACGAAAGACCAGAGGATGGCCGATTGAGCCCTGGACACGAGCGCCGGATCGCCGAGGACCTGCTCTACCAGGTTCAGCTTGAACGAAATGCCCAAGATCGGCGGCAGCAGGATGAACACCAGGAGGAAGACGCCGGCGGACGCATAGACAGCCCTCTTGGCCAGGGCCTTAGACGAGAGCCTATCAAGATGAAACCACGGCGATCGGGGAGTGCCACTGGTCAAGCTCCTGAACTCCTGAACGAGGTCCCCCTGAGATCCCTGAATTTCGGATCAGGCAGAACAGGTGAATGGAATCCTATATAATTATCCCTTGTAATCTATATAATGGACCACTTTCTATATATTTTTCTTTTAGTGAATCTGGTTTAGCCTCTGAAACGGATCTTTCAATTGAAATGCTTGTCCTTTCATCAAAGAAAAGAGGGATCAATACTATCTCGACGACTTCTTCCTCGGAGTGGGTATCCACCACTCCTCTCCCCGAGTCGTCGTTACGTACTCGGGCCACCTCATGTCCACCGGCGGCTCGAAGTCTTTCGGCAGCAGGGGCGCGACCCACTTCGACCCTCCGATTCCTCCGCCGGTCCTCTCCTTGAACTCGGCCTGAGCCTTCGCCAGGTCCTCGGGCCTGGTGAGCAGGTCGACGAACGTGGTCCCCAAGACTTTGGCGGCGACGAATATGGACGGGTCAATGGTGCTGCGTATGCCGCTCATCGCGTTGTGGGCCCAGGCGGGGTACGTGTATCCGGGATGCGGCGGCTTGAGTATGGCCTTCGCCGAGAGTAGCCGGACGGACGGGGAGTGCCACGTGTAGTCGACGTAGTCGTCGGCGCCGAAGTGCGTCTGCCACGGCTCGAGCATCTTCCTCTGGTCGGCCTCGTAGTCCTTCGGTGCCGTGAGCTTCTGGCAGGCCTCGGTGAACGGTTCATCCATCGGATCGAGGCCCAGATTCCGTTGGATCTCTCTCCCCACCTTCTTCGCCTCCTCGCCGTACTTCGGCGGCCCCACGAGCTCGAAGTTGCGGTACGTGATCTCGGACATGGCGTTGTTCGGGAGTCCCACCCTCGTCTTCGTCACCCAGCGGACCGACAGCCTGCAGAATGTGATCTCCGCCACGTGCCTGGCGTTGTTCTCGAGGACATCGTAGATCTGCTGCGCCATCGCGAGGTTCGGGACTCGCCACGCGTACTGGATTTGGCCGATGCGGGGTGGGACGTTGTCGGACGTGCAATCGCCGGCTACCATCACGAACTCGTTAAGGGTCCAGTACGAGCTGTGGGGGAGCATCGCCTCCTTCGTGTACTTCGTCGTCGTGTACATGAGGCAGATGGCGTCGAGGGCGGCCGGGCAGCGTCCGCCGGCGTGCCCGCCGATGCGCATGGGGGCGACGGGCTTGAACCACTTCTCCGGCTCGATGCACTCGAACGTGAAGATGACGCTCCAGTACGCGCCGTTCTGCACCTCCCACATGCAGGTGTTGATCCCGCTCGGGTGGTAGCAGATCGAGGCGTCGTGGTCATCGAAGTATCCCTTGGCGGCGTGGACGGGCTTTGAGCCGCACACCTTCTCGGCGGGCTCGCCGAAGATCTTAAGCGTACCCTTCAGGCCGTGCTCGTCCATGGCCGCCTTGGCCGCCAGCGCCCCGGTCAGGGCGGCGACGCCCAGGGCCGAGTGCGGGTCCGTGTGGCCGGCGGCCCACGGGTGGAGGCCGTCTCGCGGTTCCTTGTGGGTTGCCGCCTTCTGTGACGATCCCGGCACGGCGTCGTACTCGGAGTAGGTGGCGAGCACTGGCCTGCCCTTTCCGTACGTCGCCAGGAAGGCGGTGGGCATCTCGCCCGTCCCCTCCACGACCTTGAACCCCTCCTTCCTGAGCAGGTCGCAGTAGGCCTTCGCTGACTTGTATTCGCGCCAGGCCGGCTCCGCGTAGTTCCATATGAGCTGGTCGAAGTCGGACATCCTCTTCTCGTGGGCGTCGACCCAATCGAGCGCGGTCCTCTTCTCCTTGGAAATCTTGCTCATAATTCGCTCTCCTGAAGATTACCTCTCCGGCCTTGCGGATATAATACTTTCCGGCGCTCCGGTTGACTCAGCAAAATCATCCGAGATGAACGTTCGCAGCCCTCGATCAGGAAGATGCGAATTAATGAGGTTGGAACATGACTCGGTTTCTTCACCGGAGAACCTGAAAGGGCTTCTTTTTGAGAGGACTATATCAGCCCGATGATCCTCCAGTAGGGCATCCCGAGGATGAGGACGATGGACGCGCAGATCAGGCTCGCGATGATCCCGTACGCGATCATCTGCCTCTGGGTGAAGTATCCCGCAGAGTAGAAGACGATATTGGGGATCGTGTTCACCGGCAGGATCAGCGCGATCGGCGTGAGGACGGCGACGGGCATCGCCAAGAACTGCGGCTCGACGCCGGCGAAGGTGGCGAGGGAGATGGACAGCGGGACCATGACCGTGGCGTACACCGTCGTGGAGGTGAAGGCGACGTGCAGGAGCATGAAGACGACCACCGATACCGAGACGAACAGCAACGGTGGCAGGCTCTCCAGTCTGAGTAACTGGGCGATCTCCATTGCCACCGGATCAAGGGCCTGCCAGTGCGCGACTGCCCTCGCGAGGAACATGCTGGCCGCGAACAGTGCGATGGACCCCCACGGGATCTTTCCCGTGAATCTGCCGATCCTTAGTACGCCGATCCTCGGCAGGAAGAGGACGAGGGAAAGCGCCAGGCTGATGAGGCCAGCGTTGAGGCCGTGCCGGCCTTCCGTGATCCACAGCAGGAGGGAGACGGAGAACAGGAGGGCGACCAGCGCCTCGCCTCGGCTCAGGGGGCCAAGCCTCTGCCCCATCTCCCTGATCTGTTCCATCATCCGAGGGGTCTTCTCGACCTCCGGTTTGAACATCCATCTGCACAGGAGCCACGCGGCGGCGAGGAGGACGATCGTCAGGGGCAGCGCCATCCGCAGCCATTCCGTCCACGATAAACGGATCCCCGAGAAATCCTGAATGTACTGTGCCGATATGGGATTCGGGATCGTGGCCGTGAGGAAGCCCGTCGAGCATACGTTGTTCGCGGCCATGGACATGATCATGATGGCCGCAGCGTATCGGCTCCGCCCCTTCTGGACGCCGAAGGCCTCGATCAGCCCCTCGCAGATCGGGAGCAGCATGAATGCCTTCGCCATGGTCGATGGGGAGATGGGCGAGATGGCGAGGTTGGCGACGGCAACCGAGAGGATCACTTTCTGCGGATCGCCGCCCAGGGCGGCGACTATCCCCATGGCGAGCCTACGGCCAAGGCCGGAGACCTCCATCGCCGCCGAGAGGATGAATCCCGTTATAATGATCCAGAGCCCACTGCCGCCGTACGCGGAGAAGAGGGAGCCGATGAACTCGCTCGGGCTCAACGACGCCTCGAAAAGAGAGAGCAAGGCTATGATGAGAATGGACGATAGGAAGTGCCTGCGCGGGTACAGGCTCCACACCACGAGGGCGAGGAGGACGACGCCCAGGACTTTGCCCTGAATGGAGGAAGTCATTGCAACCCCCAGAAATATCAGGATCGTGACGATGAACGCCGAGAGCTTGATGACTTCCTCTCTTCCAAACCGCCTTCCCTCGCCGTTCAAATTCTCCCCTCTCCATCCCATCGAACCATCGCCGGAATGCAGAATGGCTAGTGGCACGATGAATTCATATCATCTGGAACTCTCCATCGCAGTGGTAGCACCGCTGGGAGCCGGTCGGCAGCGGTCTCCCGCAGTGAGGGCACCTGAATCTTTCCTTCGACTCCCGCAGCCATTCTTCCAACTCACCCGACTTGATCCTTTCCAAGTTGCCTCTGATGTCCACGCGGTCCTCCTCCCGATAACCCTTCGCGAGCCTTTCATATTTTTCACACGATCGTTGTTCGTAGCTCGGGCACTCGTGACAGAACTGGTATCCGCTGCTCCTCAGGCATCGGACGATCTCGCAGTCGTATCCCCAGCAATCGGGGGTCAAGACCTGACATCCCTCGCACCTGACCTTCTCCGGGGGGCATCGGAAGCGGTCAGACAGGTGTTTCAGGTACTCGCCGCCGTCTTTGTATGCCCTATAGATGCTGCACGCCCCGCAGTACAGGCCGCACCTACCCGCGAGCTGCTCGCCGCTCATCTAGGAACAACCCAAATACTATTTTCAGTCCATCAATTCGATTTATAAATAGCCCTCACGGTCGGGCGACCTCATGGACGGGAAGATAGTTCGATTTAGGTGCGTCAGCCCCTTGCAAAGCGTGGCAAGCCTCCGTATGCCCGTGACTACAGATTTATTTGGCGTTCGTGTACGTTGGTGATGGCATGGTGATGCTCAGGCTGGCGATGCTCGGGTTCGGAAACGTGGGCCGCGGATTCGCGAGGCTGCTACTTTCTAGGCGCGAGTGGCTCCGTAAAACAATGGATCTCGACGTCGAGGTGCGCGCGATCGCCACGAGGACGAGGGGCTCGTTGATGTCGAGCGAGGCGTTGAATCTGGAGCGTGTGCTGAAGGCCATCGAATCGGAGGGGATGCTTTCCGGGTACGGCGCCGAATCGACCGATCTCTCCCCGATCGAGATCGTGGAGGACTGCGACGCCGACATCATGGTCGAGCTGACCCCTCTGAATATCGACACGGGGCAGCCTGCCATCAGGCACATCGAAGCCGCCATGGGCAGGGGGATGCACGTGGTCACGGCGAACAAGGGACCCGTCGCGTACGCCTACGACGAGCTGAGGTCCCTGGCGAGGACGATGGGCGTCCAGTTCAGGTTCGAGGGCACCGTGATGGATGGGACGCCCGTCTTCAGCCTCGTGGAGCGGACGCTTCCGGGCTGCGAGGTGATGGGCATACGGGGCATCGTCAACAGCACCAGCAACTTCGTCCTCACGGAGATGTCGCGTGGGAAGAGCATGGAGGAGGCCATTGGGGAGGCGAGGGCGCTCGGCATCACCGAGGAGGACCCGTCGATGGACATAAATGGGTGGGATGCGGCCGCGAAGATCACGGCCCTGGCGAACGTCCTCATGGACGCGCACTCGAACCCGAAGAGGGTGGACCGGACGGGCATCCGAGACGTCGACCCCGAGAGCCTGAGGAGGGCGGCGAGCTGGGGAACGAAGTTTAAGCTCATCGCCAGCGCGGAGAAGGCGGGCGGAAACGTCAGGACCGCCGTGAAGCCCGAGCCCATCGGGCCCGACAGCCCCTTCTGGTCTGTCGACGGCACATCGGGCGCGATCACGATAAGGACGGATCTGCTGGGGGAGCTGACGATCATCGAACGCAACCCCACGATAATGCAGACAGCCTACGCGATCTATTCGGACATGCTGATCATATCTGAAACGCTTTGAACAACAGGACCCCAGTTGAATTTCCTTTTCACCACCAGTCTTTAAGCTGAGAAGGACGCCTCCATGGATCGAGGCTATTGACGATGCTCTACGAGTGGAGGGTCTACGAGGTGGTGCCCGGCAGGATGGGCGCTCTTAACAGCCGGTTCCAGAACATCACCCTGAAGTTCTTCGAGAAGTACGGGATCAGGGTGGTCGGCTTCTGGGATGCCGTGGTCGGAACGTCCAACATCCTGTACTACATGCTCGCGTGGCGGGACATGGCCGAGAGGGAACGGGTGTGGAACGCCTTCCAGTCGGACCCCGAATGGCAGAGGGCCAGGGCCGAGACCGAGAAGGACGGCCCGATCAACCAGCGGATAACGAACGTCTTCCTGAGGCCGACGCCGTACTCGCCCATGAAGTGATTCACGCGCCGCCCTTTTTCAGCAGATCTTTTATCTCATCGACCTCCTCAGCGTATCGTTTCGTCAGCCTGCTCTTCTTCAGGTTCTCCTCGACTATCCTGAGGATATCCCTGTCGCCGGATTCGATGAGCCGACGGATGTACTGGAAGCCCTCATCAGGGAGGGAACTGACGACGACGCTGAGAGTGTAGCCCAGACCCTGCTTCAAGGTCTTGAACTCGCCTGATTTGCGTTCTCTGGAGCCGAGCATCTTCGAGAAGATCGCCCTGTGGAGCTCCAAGGCCCCCCTTGCGGCTTCGCTGTCCTTTAACAGCGCTGGCTCCGCGACGCCGGCTGCAGCGGCCCTCATGGCCAGCCACTTTTCGTCTTCGATCCAGCCTTTCAGCTCGTCGATGGTTCCGATGCCGCTCTTCGACATCAGCCTCTGGATGCCCATGGCCACGCCCTCCCTCGTCCGCCACCTCGGGTCTTCCGCCAGCCCCTTCAGGCAGGAGAGCGCCCTCCTGTAGTATTTTGAATGGGATGAGCCGATGGCTCCGACGGCCACGGCCCCGCAGAACGGCAGAAACTCCCTCGGATCTCCCGCTGGCGCCTCATCCGGACCGACTCCGATAAACTTCAAGCACAGGGTCCAGGCCTTTTCAGATGCACTCTCCGATAAGGAACCAGCCAAGTCGGCGAAGGCGTGCGCAAGCTCCAGGTTCCCCCTCGGACCGGGAAGATTGCTTTTAGAGGTGAGGTACTCTGAGATTCTATCGCTTTCACCGGATAATAGGTACTCTCGGAGTAAGATCGTCAGATCTTGGGCGTAGCCTTCTTTCCTCAATCGATATTCCTCGAGAGCGATTTCATCGACTCCCCTTTTCAGGTCCTATGGATCGTGATACAGGGCTTAAAATGTGTCTCCCAATCCCTAACTTTTCTGCTTCTCTCTAACTAACTTCCTCTTATCCTCTCTCAACACACAAAAAAGCACACAAGTTTGAAAATCGAGATGATTTCTATTTCTTGATTTATATGCCACGAAAAGCCATAGGAAAAACTGTAGTCAAGTGAGTTCAACTAAGGTATGTGTTAACACCATGTTAATTGATAGTTACATACTAGATCCAATTTAGTTTGTCACATACCTAACAGCATACCCGAATAAACCTACCATAAAATATGGTAAAATGAGCGAGAACTTATATATACAAAAGCTCCCATTCTTTGTGGCGACCACAAAATGGACGCTATTAGGGGTGTTAGGCTCTTAGCTGCATCTCTTATGACCCTTTTGGGCATCGTCTATTTGACTTTAGCTGCCTTCTTTGGGCCTCTTTTGGAGACTATGGAAATAGCAATGGCGTTAGTGGCTTTAGTTGGACTGGTGTACGTTGCTGTAGGGATCGGACTCTTCGCAGGCAAGCGACTCTTCTATTATCTCGGAGTCGTCGTCCCCTTAGTATGGGCATCCATGGGAATAATCCACTATGTAGCCGTGAAGCCGGATCCGATCGAGTTCCCTTTCATCGCAGTCGAGATCATAATTATCCTGTGCTGCTGCTACCTCATACTTCACAAAACACGTAAACCATAACATCCCTGAAGGCACGTTAATAATCACAGAGATCACTATCGTCGCTAGCTAAAACAAGATAGATTTTGAAATCCGCCATGTCCTCATTAAATTTGAAAATTATTTTTCTCCAGCGACGAGGTTTAGGCTATTGGCGTCAGGTCCCCCATTTCGGATTCGGACAGATCGTGTAGAAGGGCCATCCTCATGACTTTCTCCGTATTTTGCCTCCTGGCATCGGACAGCACCAATGCAATCAACGCTGTTCTGAAGCTGTGTCCTACGACCAACTCTGTTCAATCGACCCCGATCTTGACCCAACCAGTCCTAAAGGTTCTTTTGAGCTTTCCAGCAGACATCAGAAACTCTATCAAATCGTCCAAACGAATGCCCCTGAAGGATCAGATACAGAACAGCTGGCGTCATTGAACAATATAAATGAACAACCTGACATCCGTTTGAAGAGTAATCTGACAGAGATAAAGATGTTTAGGGAGAGGGATCACCCATATATAGAATTTTATTTCATGCTGTTCACTTGATAACATCTTGGATAAGAAATACGAGATTCGCGTTTATCGTGATGGGGACGAGGAGGAGATCATACGGCTCCTTCAACAGGTATTTGGTGGATGGCCCCGTTTCGACCTGAGCTGCTCCCCGCTTGATCACTGGAGATGGAAGTTCGTGGACAATCCCATGAAGATGAACATCTCCATAATTTGTGTTAAAGACAGAAAGATCATCGGCTGCAATCACGCGATAACCGTCCGATTGAAGGTTGGGGATAAGGTCGTTCTCGGGACCGCCTTGGTAGACTTGGCCGTCCACCCCGACTTCCGGAGGCTGGGCATAACGAACAGCTTCAGGGATTTTCTCAAAGATCTGGTCGCTAGGAGAGGGTTCAAACTAAATTATATCGTGACCGGCAACCCGATTCTAATCAAGGCCATACCCAAGAATTCCCCGCGTTTCCCCTTCACCGTAACGAACCTCGTAAGGATACGGGACATCGACTTGCAACTTCGACAGATGCCCGTAGAAAACGGGTGGTTCATGAAGCTCGCCTTCACAACTGCTAAAGTAATCAACGATGTTAGGAACGTAGTGACGGGCCCTATGCGAGATAAAGCGGATTTGACTATATCGGAGATCAGGAGTTTCGATGACCGCATCGATTCGTTTTGGGAGGAGGTCTCGGGGCAATACGACTTCATGGTGGAGAGGAAGAGGACCTACCTGAACTGGAGGTACTGCGACCCGCGAGGAGGAGACTTCGTGGTCAAACAGGCCGAGGGGGATGGCCGTATCCTCGGATACAGCGTCCTAAGGATCAACCGATACCTCAAGGAATATCCCATAGGATACCTCGTCGACCTCGTCACTCCGCCTAATCGGCTGGATGTTGCGGATGCGCTGGCCGTGGACGCTGTAAATTATTTCGACAGCAACGATATCAACATCGTCAACTATCAGGTCGTGAAGAACAATCCATATGAACGGGTCCTGGGCAGGCATGGATTCATCGACAGCAAGATCAAGATTTACCTCTTCTACCAACCGCGCGGAGGAGAGGACATAATGAAAAAAATTATAGGAAGCCCATCAAGAAGGATTTTAGTCTGTTGGGGGGACCACGACGTATTACCAGTCAGAATGCCGAGCTACGAATAATCAACTCCGGAGGCTGAGTTGCCTTTCCCGAACTGATTAGCAGCATTGTTCATTCTTTAACATCGTACAGTTGAATGCTGTCATCTGCTTTATCTCCAATTTTATAGTCTTTATTTCTCTCAATAATGAAATTTCTAGTTTTTGTTAATGCGGTAAGAAAAATCATCAATTTTACCGTCTAAAAACATGACCTATTCGCATAATTCTTGATCCAGGAATAATATGCCTATGCCTCCCCAAGGTTGATTTTTGCCCTCAATAATCTCAATATTCTTATATTCTTTTTTTATTTGATTCCAGAATCTGTACACTTTCCACTCTGGTTCGTGTGGAACATGAATTATATCATGGAATGCTATTATTCCCTTCGAGTCAACAAAGCCTTTGTAATTTTCGAAATCCTGCCTTACTCCCTCGTAGGTGTGATCGCCGTCTATGAATAGGAAATCGATCTGCCTGCCCTTGAGTATTTTTTCCAACTGCTTGACACAATCCTTAGAATGTGAATCCGCCCTGATCAAATGGAGTTCCGTGCCATAAGCGACAAATGATCTGTACATCGGGATCTTCCATTTAGGGTAACCTCCACCAAATTTACCACCAGGGAGATCTAGGCTGATTAAACAGCCCTCCGCGCATAGGATTCTTGAAAATAAAAACAATGTCCCCCCTAGAGCTGTTCCTATTTCGCACACGACACGCGGTTTGACCTTATTTAGTATTTTTAATAGGGTTAAAATCTCACTTTTTATTTGCTTTGGTGCAATAGTGATCAAAAAGAACTTGAAGTTATAAGCATAGTCGAGATATCCAGATAAGGTGCGTATTTTTTTTAAATCATTTTTAATCCTTCTAGAAATAAAATAACTTAAAAGATAGATGGTTTTCGTGTACATTGCTAACAGATAGATTGTTCTTATAAAAATAGAAATTACTTCTGACATCTTTTGGTATCGATGGTGTCTGGTCACTGAAGCTAATAGGGCTTTTCCTCGCCGGATACGTGGGCAATTTACCCTTTAATGTCGTAACTCATTGGCCCCATCGTTTGAACCATTACGTAGTTAAGCGTTCACCTTCTTCGCAAGCCACGCGAGCTTCCGCCCGAAGTTCCCGATGGTCCGTACGCCCTCCTCGTCGTTCGCGGCCTCGCCCTTCTGCCTGCCGATGGCGACGTTCCAGTAGGTCGAGCCCGGGACGATCATGCCGTGGATCATGAAGAAGAACATGAGCTGGGCGAAGGTGAAGTTCTTGCCTCCCTCCGGGCGACGACGATGGGGCCGCCGACCTTGTTCTCGAAGGGGTTCCTTCCGCCCCTGGAGACGTAGCACCTGCTGATCAGAGCTGTCATCTGGGGGGTGGCCGCGCCGAACCAGACGGGTGTGGCCAGGATGAACCCGTCGGACTCGACCATCTTGTCGTAGATGCCCTGGAAGTCGTCCCTGATGTGGCACTCGCCCGTCGTTCTGCAAGCGGCGCAGGCGTCGCAGGGCGTTATCCTCTTCCCAGCAAGGCTGATCAGCTCGGTCTCCACGCCCTCCTTCGAGACCTCCTCGAGGGCTATTCGGGTAAGAATCTCCGTGTTTCCGCCGATCCTGGGACTACCCACTATGCCAAGGATCTTCAAACTGTCCACGTGGTCCTCTTTGACGCCTCAACGGCTTAAGCTTTCACGTAGTCAAGAACAACCTTGAAAATTGAGGCTTTGAGAAGATGAAGCATAACCCCCCAAGCGGTGACAACGGCTATGCAATTATACTTCAGTGGGGAATCCCTTCGGAACACGATGAAGTCCCTGAAATTATTAGGAGTTCAAGTGAGCCATCAAACGGTCTACAATTGGATAGGGAAATGTGTCGAATTGATGCAGAACTATGTTGAAAAGCTGAAGCCGAATGTGGGCGACACTTGGAGAGCCGATGAACTATGGGTCAAGATAAAGGGGCGATATGAAATACGTATTCGCCCTCATGGACGATGAAACGAGGTTCTGGATAGCTCAAGAGGTAGCCGACACGAAGCACAAGCACGACGCAAGGAAGCTCTTCCTGTTGGGAAAAGAAATTACGGGGAAGAGTCCTAAAACCCTGATAACCGACGTCTGCCCGCCTACCACGATGCCTACATGAAGGAGTTCTGGACGATGAAAAAGGAGACACGAACTGAGCATATCAAGCATATTCGGATTCAAGGAGACATGAACAACAACAAGATGGAACGCCTCAACGGAGAGATCAGGGACAGGGAAAAGGTTGTCAGAGGCTTGAAGAAAAAGGATAGTCCTGTGCTGAGTGGCTACCAAATCTACCACAACTACATACGACCGCACGAAGGAATAGAAGGAAAAACGCCAGCCGAAGCATGTGGAATAGAAATTAAAGGTGAAAACAAGTGGATGACTCTAATTCAAAATGCAAGTCAGACAAACCAATAAAATTCTTTGTTGACCTATGTCTGTTGGATTTCGTAGTTATCCCACTTAGCTGACACCAAATACCTGAATGTAGTTCTTGGGTATTTCTCAGCTCTTATCGATAATTCTATTTCAAACCTCACAGGCTTGTCCTCAACAGCGTATCCAACAGGAGCCCCTTCAGCATCTGTACATAGAAAGACTGGTGTCATGTCTTTTATCATATAGAATAAGAGAAGGTCCTTTTCTTCATCATAATGCAAATCTTCAACAGTATTCTTGAGATATTGATTAAGTCCCATACCTTTAGGTTTTTCTTCACCTTCAAAAAAATGTATAAATTCATTCCGTAGTGCTAACGAAAACCAATTTACGTAACCAACATTATACCATGTTTTGTGATATGGTTTCCCAAATTGCTCGATTAAGTTCACCTTAGCCTCAACTTTGCAGCCTATAGCATCACCACCAATGCAATGAACACGGATAACTCCGAATTTGACAATCAATTCCTTGTATGGACCAGTTAGCGGTCCAGAGAAAATCTGTATGTGTTGCGAACTTGACATTAACCTTGCTTCGACAGTAGTATTCAACTGTGGTTTCATCGTGCTTCTATGGACACCGTTTCCTATGTCTTTTGTTTCATATTCTGGAGGTAACATATAGCCTCTGTAATGAGGCAAAGGAGTAAGCGTTAAAACAGGCATATCTCTTGGGAGATTTACAACCTCTACTTTTTGGGGTTCGGGTTTTCCCTTCAGAACTGCTTCTATTTGGTCTTTAAAACCCCATACTAAAAGGGCCAATATGCCCCCTAAGATTGTGGGAGCGAACCATGCGCTTACATCATTCATGGAAATCGCTCCGCGCTGAAGCCCAATGACTAACAATACCGCAAGAATTACTGAACCTATTACTGACGCAATTTGGTGCTTCATTTAAGTCTGGTACTTATATGATGGTCTATGGGTATTAAATTTACCAAAAGTCGAGGGATGTGATTATAGCAACTTTGTATTCTAAATCTATCCGACGATTTTTTACAGCCTTCCTGATCCGACGAAGACTTGACAGAACCAAAATTGACATGATTTATTAATTCCAAATAATTTTAAGCATGACATTCGCTTATGCGGCCTTGAGGTGTGGACGTTGGGAAAGGTCCTTAAAGATAGAGGAAGGAAGCTCATTGAAATTGAAAAGAACGCCAAGGAGCTCGGGGATTTTTTCGCCAAGATGACTGAGGAAGAGATAATCAAAAGTATACGGGAGATGCGTGAATCAAGATAGCAGACATACCGTATGGGCGAAAAAAGGAAGATATCATTGGATTTGTGGTTGTTCAGTATCTTCTTCTATCCCGTGGGTGCTAGCCCCCGGTCGTACAGCCAGAGCCGCTCCTGCCGCCAGGCCCTCCTCACGTAGTAGATGAGGACGAGCGTGAGGAGGCCGTGGGTCGCCAGCAGCCAGATGATGAGCGACGGCAGCGCGGGCAGGTCAAAGATCCCTATCAGGTAGCTGTTGTACCATCCGTGGGCCAACATGGCCGGGATGAGGGCTGGGATGATGTCGCTGCGCTTCACGTGGCCCCTCTTCACCTTCGCCTCGCCAAGCCTCATCCCCATGAAGGCCGTGTATAGCCCGTGGCCGAGGCCGAAGACGAAGACCCTCAGGAGTCCCGCGATGAGGTTTCCCTCGTACACGTACACGATGTAGAAGAAGTTCTCGATCCACGCGAACCCCGTGCCGGCGGCAAACCCGTAGACCATTCCATCCATCGAGTCGTTGAACTCCGGGCTCTTCGCCATGAAGTAGACCCCGACGGCCTTCGTCGACTCCTCCACGAGCGGCGCCGAGAGCCAGGGATACCCGAGGCCCACCGCGTCGAACAGGCCGTTTCCCAGGAAGGACAGGAAGGCCGCAAAGGCGCCCCACCCCAGGATGAGGGCGACGAAGTAGACGGGCTCTCGTTCGAACTTGTCGTTCCTGTACATCCACCGCATGTAGATCGCGGGCCCGGTCAGCGAGAACGCGAAGAGGTACCACTTATCGAGCCAGACCGTCTCGAAGCCCTCCCCGATGAAGTTCCACACCAGGAATATGGACAGGAAGACAAGGACGATGGATGCCGCCAAGTACCAGACGATCTTATACCATGGAACGCGTGGCGGATTGGCGTACATCACTGAGCCCCGGATGTCCCCCTTCGGCCAATCTGGCGGTGGAGGAGGAATGGAGGCGATGGAGGGGGCAGCCGCCACGCGGTTGCTGGGGAGTTTACCCTCGATCTCCGCCAATCGGTTGAGGTACTTCGATTTCTGGGACTCATAGCGATCCTGAGAAACATGCCCCGATTGGGCGGCCCTCTCCAGCTGAAGGAGTATCCGACCGATCTTCTCACGTTTATCCAGCGTCTTGGCGCCTGATTTTGTTGGCTCGCCACAATTTGGGCAGAAGGCGTAGTCGTTGGTGAGGGGATAGAAGCCGCATCGACGACAGCGAGGGGGCGCCATTTCATTTGCCTGATCCTATTCTAATTGACGGCGGACGGTAGTGATAAGTCATAATCACATTAAGGATATAATCCTTCTAGGCATCGGCAAAGTTCGATAACCGTGGAAAAAAGGCGATTTCATTGCTCGCTCAATAGATGAAAGGTATGAGTTTCTTCGTTTTCTTCACGTATTCTCGATACCCATCGCCGAACCTTTCCATGAGCATCCGTTCCTCGATCCGATTCTGTAAAGGAAGAGGGGGACTAGTTAATTCATTACCTTGAATCGGCTATCGGGTCCTCGGCGGGCTGCCACAGGCTGCACGCGTCGTCGAGGAGGTGCGTCCAGCAGTTCTCGCGGCTGCACCAGTACTTCTGCCTCCTGAGCGCGTCGAGCTCCCTGAGGAGGGGGGTGAGGCCGTCCTCGGCGGCGTCCTGGAGGCGGCGCAGCGTCCACTTCCGTGGGCCCTTCACCCAGCGGCATCCCCCACAGATTCTAGTTTCTGCGGCGTTGACTTCCATGAGTTCCGTGTCGCTGGCAACGGGCTCGAGGTGTCTCATCTTGCCGGCTTCCTTTCAGGGGCCTTTCGATTTCGTTCCATGAACCTTTCGAGATGTCTTCATCGCGATCACTCTGTACAGGAAAAACTAGCAGGTGATCTCTCGCCCGCGGGCGCATCCCCTTTCAGATCGTTCTCGGGCATCTCCATACCTTTTCGCCAGCCTCCATTTCGTAGCGGGCTTTCCGCCCTCGTCCGGATCGGCCCGACGGACGGTTCCGGCCTCCTCGATGGCGTCCAGTTCCCTCAGGGTTCTCAGTGCCCTGTAGACGGTGCTGGGCGTGAGCTTGAGGGCGATGAGGTCGGACGCCGTCGCCTCGCCGCGCCTGCAGAGATGGATGAAGATCTTCGCGTCGGCGGGGAGGTCGAAGGCCTCGCCCAGGAGGCGTCCCTCCTCGGTTTGGAGGGTCGAAACGATTTGTCGAAGCGGATCATCGCGTTGCTCGATTGGCCGGTATCCTCCGATCGCAGACGGGAAGCTTGTCTCGGGCTTCTCCATCGTTCCCCGTCGCTCTTCCGTGAAGGTCGGTTCGGATGAAACGGTCGCTCGACTTGAATTTGTCGAAGGTCTCAGGCGGGTGCGCCCACCGCCATCGATAGAGGCCGATTCCTGAGCGTCCTCTTGGATCATCCGACAACCTCAAGTGGCCCGTCGCTAATCGTTCATGAGAAATCGGCGCAGTGCCGTCAGGAGGCGCCGCATCCTCCGACGGGCCTCGGCGGGGGACCTCGAGGAGGCGATGATCTCCACGTAGGCCCTCTCGGCCGCCATTTTGCCTTCGATGCGCTCCCTCTGGCTCATGGACGTCGAGTCAAGGTTCCTCCGTCCGTTTTTAAGCGTTGCCGACGGCGCGAGGGTGGAGTGAGGGGTGAAAATGTCTCCTGGTGAAGGGGTTCGACGTCGACAGTTCCCCGAATCGACGTTTCCGATGCAAGTGTCCATATACCCATTGCGAGCTACATATTCAGCAGAGATGTTTCGCTGTGGAGGTTGAATCTTGAAGATCACGCAGGTGGACATCATCCCCGTGAACATCCCCTACAGGAAGATCCTGACCCTCTCGAGGTACGGGCGGCTGGGCGAGGGCGCGCCGTTCGAGTTCGTTCTGGCGAGGGTGCACACCGACGAGGGGGTCTCCGGCGTCGGGGAGTGCCCGCCCCTCCCCCCTCTGTCCCCCGAGTCGCAGCCCATCGTCGTCACGATGCTGAGGAGGTGGATCGTGCCTCAGGTCCTCGGCCTCGACCCGTTCGAGCGGGAGCTCATCTGGGAGAGGATGGACTACGTGGCGCCGACCTACCCGATGGCGAAGGCGGTCATCGACATGGCGGTGTGGGACATCGTGGGCCGTAGCCTGGGTTTGCCCCTCTACCGCCTGCTGGGCGGGTCTTCCACGCAGAAGATACCGAACGTCGGCCTCATCGGGATAGGGACGCCCGGGGAGGTGGCGACGGAGGCGAGGCGGCTCGTGGCGGAGGGCTACCGTGGGCTGAGGCTCAAGATCGGGCCGAAGCGCGACGTCGAGTGCGTGAAGGCAGTGCGCGAAGCAGTTGGGGATGAAGTCACCCTGCGCGTCGACTGCAACCAGGGCTACTCGGCGCCTCAGGCCATACGGGTCCTCAGGGCGGTCGAGGGGTTCGACGTGGAGCTCGTCGAGCAGCCGACGCCGTGGTGGGACTTCAAGGCCCTGGCGACTGTGGCGAGGGCCGTCGACACGCCCGTCATGCCCCACGAGTCCCTCTACCTGATGTCGGACGTGAAGACGCTCATCGACATGGGCGCCGTCGACGTCCTGGGCCTCAAGACATACCGGCCGGGCGGCGGCATCACGAGCGCGCGGAGGATCCTCGACATGGCGCGCGTGATGAATATCCCGTGCCTGATGCACGACGACATCGAGCTCGGCGTCTCCCTCGCGGCGGCCGCCCACATCATCACCGCCCATCAGGGCGTCATAACGTACAAGTGTGAGCTCTCGGGGTTCCCCGAGTGGATCTCAGACGACGTGGTGACCGCCCCGACGAGGTTCGAGAAGGGCTTCATCAAGGTGCCGGACGGGCCTGGGCTCGGCGTGGAGCTCGACGAGGCGAAGATCGAGAAATACACGACGGGGATGATCAGCTGCAGGGGCTAGTCTCACTCGGATCAGACTAGGTACCCGAGTTCCTTGAGGTACATACGCACGGCCGCCTTGACGAAGTCGGGGATGCTCGTGTAGCCGTGCTTGCCGCTCGCGATGACCTCCTCGACCTTCTGGGCGAGGGAGTCCGGGAGGTTGACGGTGTGGTACTTGTATTTTCTTTTGGACATATTAGAATCTAACATTTTTTAACATAAAAAGGTTACTAAACCGCCGGATCATGCTATTAACCGTTTCGGAGGGGGGAGTCCGTTCCCGACCTAATTTTCACGACGATGACGCAGAAAAGGGTCAGCGCGTTCGCCTAAAGATCCTTGACGGGGGTGTTCGTGACCAGGATCTCGGCGACGGGGCGCCTCGTGGCGACCTTCGCGCTTATCGCCCTCTTTGCGCGAACCGTTTCGATCCGGAAGGTATCGACTCCTCTGTACAGGTCGATGACGGGCTCCGTGTGGGAGTTGCTGAGGACGAACAGGACGCCCCCTTCGTCGAGTTTCAGGCAGACGTCGCGCAGGCGTCGCTGCTCATGGAGGCCGAAACCCCCGGGGGAGTAGGAGGTGAAATTCGCCGTGTCGCTCACGGGCTGGTATGGCGGATCGATGTAGCAGAGATCCCCCTTCCCTGCGGCGTCGAGGACGTATGAGAAGTCGGCGTTCAGGATCTCGATCCCCTTCAGCGCCCTGCTCGCCGCCATGATGGTCTGTCTCGGGGCTATCGTCGGGTTCCTGTACCGGCCGAAGGGGACGTTGAACATGCCCTTCGAGTTGACGCGATAGAGGCCGTTGTAGGCGGTCTTGTTCAGGTAGAGCAGTAGGGCTGCCCTCTCCACGTTCGGGAGATCGGGCCGATTGAACCTGTCCCGAAGTTCGTAGTACGTGCCCTCGTCATACTGGTACCGGCCGGCCTGGGCGATGAGCTCCTGGGGGCTGTCCCTCACGACGCGGTAGAAGTCGATGAGGTGGGGGTTGACGTCGTTGACGGTGCCTGACCCGGGCCTGACGGTGAAGAAGACGGCACCGCCGCCCACGAATGGCTCGTGGTAATTTCTCTCCCTGTAGTCGGCTGGGAATAGTCGCAGGATTTGCGGGACGAGGCTCCTCTTCCCTCCCGCCCACTTCAGGATGGGCCGCATCGCGCTGTCCCCTTAGAGCCGATTCGAGGATGTCATTTTACCGATCTGCTCGAGCACTCGGCTCCTCAGCGTCGGCGGCTCGGGGAGCTCGGCCACGATCCTGCCGTCGGCGACCAGCGGTTTGAGCATGGGCTCCGTCTCGCCTCCGCACCTCGGGCACTGCGGCCTCCGCTGCTTGTGCGGCTGCACGGTGTCGACGAGGCACGCGGGGCACCGCCACACCTGCTTCCTGCCCCCGATCTTGCCGCGTTTCGCGGCGGGGCGCCCCTCGACCTCGACGATGTCCATGCCGAAGTCGACGGTCGGCGCGCCGCTGACCCACGTGCCCACCCCGAAGGCGTCGGCGCCGGCCTCGCCCAGGCTCTTCACGGCCTCGTCGTCGAGACCTCCGGACACGAAGATCTTGACGTGCCCGTGCCCGCGCAGGTCGAGCTCCCAGCGCACCTCCCTGATGATATCGGCGAAATTGCCGCGCCTAGAGCCGGGCGTATCGAGCCTGACCGCCTGGAGGCGCGCCCCGAGGGCATCAGCCGCCATGAGGGCCTCAGTCTTCTCATCGAAGTATGTGTCGACGAGCATGACGCGCGGGACGTCGGGGGGCATCACCTCGTCGAAGGCCTTCCATGCGGCGACCTGGTCGCCGAAGACGATCACGAGAGAGTGGGGCATCGTGCCCGAGGGCTTGGCTCCGATCGCCTCCGCCCCAGCCACACAGGAGACCGCGTCCATGCCGCCTATGTACGCCGCCCTGTCGAGGGTGGGCGCCAGCGCCGGGTGCATCCGGCGGGCTCCGAAGGCGATGACCTGCCTGTCGCCGGCGGCGATCTTGACGCGGGCGGCGCGCGTCGCCACGCCCGACTCCTGGCACAGGTATCCCAGGAGCGCCGTCTCAAGCTCGCAGAATTCGCCGTAGGGGCCCTCGATGTACGCCACCGGCTCGCGGTAGCCCCTCTCGTCCGAGGGATAGAAGATGCTCCCTTCGGGCATCGAGTAGACTTCAACGTGGAGGTCCTCGAACAGGCGGGCGACATCTTCGACGCCGCATAGGATGCCCCAGGGGTGGTCGTCGGGGAGACCGCCGGTTGTCACCTCGGCGACGACGCGGACGCGGTCCATTCCCTTCGCCTTGAGGACCTGCCTCGTCCTGACGAAGTAGATGTCGGTCGTCTTGCCCGACTTGATCTCCTCGGCTGTGGGGACGTGGAACCTACTCACGATGCTCGGCCTCTCCTCGTCGACGGTTATGGGGGTCGTCGATCATAAGGGTTTTTCGGGTTCAACCCTGGATGAGCTTCTCGGAGGTCGTGGTCTCGGCGCCGTAGTTCCTCTCCATGTAGCGGAGGCCGGCCTCCTGCTCCTCGTCCGAGCGGGCCTCGACGCAGTCCCTGGGGATGACGATGCGGTATCCCTGGAAGAAGGCGTCGGCGGCGGTGTGCTGGACGCAGATGTCGGTGACGAGGCCCGTGATGATCACGGTGTCGGCCTTCAACTCCCTGAGGAGCCCGTCGAGGCCCGTCTCGTGGAAGGCGCTGTACCGCCTCTTCTTCAGGTGGTAGTCTCCGGCCTTCGGGGCGATCGCTTCCACGATCTGGGCGCCCTCGGAGCCTTCCACGGCGTGGCTGGGCCACAGGTTGAACTCGTGGTCTATCCCTGGCAGGTGGGCGTCGGTGACGTAGACGACGGGGATCCCCCTCTCCCTCGCGTGGTCGAGGAGCCTCCGGATGTTTGGGACGACCCTCGCCGCCCTCTCCGAGCCCATCGCCCCCGACACGAAGTCGTTGATCACGTCCACGACCAGAACAGCCTGCCTCAAACCATCAATCACCTTCTGAGTATTTTCTGGAACCTTGTTTTAAAAGAGTGTTTTGTTCTGTTTCTCATTGTTAAGTTCGGTCTCGGGGCTGTGTCGTCGTACGGTTGCGATGTTTTTATTTGTTGAGGAGGTTTTGAGTTAGTGAATTGGCAATGACGCTTCTGACGGTCGAGGAGAAGGAGCTGCTGACTAAGGCGGTTTCTCCGATGGGGGAGCTGCTTGAGACCCTCAAGGTTATGCAAGAAAGGGTAACAACGCCAATCTGATGGCCACCTTGCCCTGTTACGCTTAACCCACCTAATATTCGACGATTCAGGTGTGTTTAAGGAGAAGGTTTAATGGATTCTCAAGGGTTTCTGCGGTATTTTTAGGATCTTATTCCGATTTCGATGTTTTGTAGGATCTTCGATTCATGGAAACAGGAGAGACATTTCCGATTGATGATGAAAAGGCTGCTGAAAAGAGTGTTGATTCTACTGAGCGATCTATTTGAGACGCGGATATCACTCAGGATTGAGTTGTCGTGAGCGTTGACCCCCAACAATAAAGACTTTCATGGCCTACGATGGCTAGTGATTTCCTGAAGAACCCTTTCAAATATGCGACGGCAGGTTATTGGGTTGACTTTGAAGTCGAATCTTTAATTTTGTATTGGGCATCAGCGATGAAGTTACTGTTAATCTCGATTTTGATGATACGCCTTTCAAGACCGTAAAGTATTGGGCTGAGAGAGCATATAGCTGGTTTAAGCTTGAAGGTTTCATCATTCTCAAATCTAGTAAAGATCATTATCATGTTATTTTCGACCGAAGGGTGATCTGGAGAAAAAACGTTCACATGATGAGCTGGATCGCTATTGAATCACAAATTGGGAAATTGAAAGATTACGTGCTTATGCAATGCATTAAAGAATCTTCTACCTTGAGAGTAGAGCCTAAGGGAGAGAAACCGTTTCCTCGGATAGTTTATCGTTATGGAAAGCAAGACGGAGAAATTATTAACTTCTTAAAAAAAACGCAAAGAGATTTTCGACGTTATTAGAAAAATGAAATCGGATTTGACAAGCAATCACACGTTTAATTATGAAGGCGTGTCACGTTTGAAGTAGACAAGATGATACTATGCTTTGTATTTAAAATTGAATTGTTTTTTTACACTATCTCTAACATTATGTGGCGATCAAAGATGCCAATTCTTCATTACTAATTGATTTTTTGAAATCGAAAACTCTTATTAATTCAGGTGCAGTATTCTCGGTCACGTATACTCCAAAAACCATTTTGCCTGTGAAATCTTTCACAGCTCGAACTACATTCACGAAATCCCTGTCGCCAGCAATTAAACAAGCCACATCATACTGATTCAAGTATGCTTTTATAATCATATCAATAGCTATCAGTGTGTCAACTCCTTTCTGTTTGAGTCCGTCTTCTGTTTTAACCTGATCACCTAATTTAACTTCGGACATGTACATCTGATTTTGTAAATTTTCGAAGAATTCCTTTTGCTTCAGGTGCTCAGACGCGCCATCTTCTACTCGGATTATAGCATCGTAATAGTAAGTTCGTGTGACTATAAGGATCCCATTTAACATATTCAACTGATTAAAGGAGTTTGCTAGCTTCATCAAAAATTTAGAATATGAAACGTAATCTCCTGAAATTTTCTTCAATCCAATTTTATCTAGCCTTGCCCTCACATAGCCTCCGTCGATAAAAGTGTTAACAATAATTGTTTCTTTGGATTTTCCTGAAAACGGCATACGAATCCAACTAAAATATTGAGATATTCAATTAATAATGTTTTTATCCAAAAAAGGAAATTCGTACAAATCCCCCGAAGAGTTGGTAAGAGGCAAACCATCGAAACCTTGATCAACGAGGAAGCCTTGCTATTAGCGAAGTATTTGCGAGATGATAGGAAGACAGGATTCCGAGAGTTGTTTCGCGTGCGCGCGGTTAGGTGCTCCAATGGTGATCTTAAAAATTTATTTATGTGATTTTTTATGAATAGAAAAACAAATTGGAGTGAAATAATAGTTTACCATGATATTCTATATAAGAATAATGCTGTTTTTTGGATGCCATCTAATAAAATATACATCTATTATTTAGTTAAGAAATATGACGTTTTTCATGAATATATATTAGATCATGAAAAAAAACATTATTTGACTTTTAATTGCGATAATAATATTGTGATTAAAATAATATTAGATATATGTAATGAGTGGAGTGGTGCTTGGATAAATACAACTAATAAGGAATTAAAAAATAATAAAATCCAATATATGAAAGAATTATCTGAGATTAAAAAAAATAAAATTATGATAAAAAATATACATATATTTATGGAAAAATTATGTGAAATAAAACCTACTAGAAAAATATGGTTATATTCAAAAATTGTTGAGTATCTAAGACCTGATTCTAAAATATTAATATTATTAATTATCCTTCTTATATTAGTTGAAATTTTATGGATTCTAAAAATAATATAATAAAAAATTACACACTATTTATTTGAATTTTATTGCATGGAATTATATTTATCCAAATATGCTTTAGAACTTAATTTTTACTCAATTTCATATTTTTTTAAAAAAATCTTCAACCATCTTTTATTACCCGTTTTATATGTGATATACACGATACACGTGTGATATACACGATACGTGTGGCGCGCGCGTTTGGGGATTAAAATTTAAACTTCCTCTCTCTCTCACAACTACTAACACAATTACTCTTGCACAATTGCTTCCTCACCCTTGCTCTTACTAACATACTACTACTCTCTCCCTTCTCACAGACAATTACATCACTAACAATAATACATAATACACAATACCATATATAAATGTCACACACACACTAAGGAACAGAGTTACTGAGCAGAACTAAGTAAATTGAGCTTGCCCAGATAATTTCTTTATTAATTCATAAATCTTTTTCATAACTTCTTCTCTATATGCAACATCTTCTAAGCATTTTCCTAATACCCATCTCATACGGCGTTCCCAAATAGAGTCTCCTTTTCACGTTTTAAGCCTATTTCTTGGTTCTCGCTTCACAGAAGCTAAATACATACTTTGAATCATATTAATAAGGAGCTTGTAATTGGATGAGCCCATTAGCAACAATAGCGTGGATGTTGCACGCATACCATCAAAAACTAATTGTCAATTGGTTTCGACGATCACAAGGAGAGGTTCTCAACGAATTCGCCTTGTTTGATAAATTTGTTTTTTTGTGGGTGTCATTTGATGCTTGGGGAACTTATGCTTCCAACAAAGTCCAGAGTAGGGATATGATCGACTGGGTTAAGTCCGAGAGTCCGCTAAGGGAAAAATTTTTACAATTAATTGAAACAGATTCAGAATTCTTAGATGATGTGAATGCTCTAAAGAATCTTTGCCCAATAAATAAATATATATCGAAAAAACAGAAAAAAGATGGTGAGTGGAGCTTTAGAATAGATGAAATTAGTATTAAAAACTATAATGATTTTGATAACGTCTTAGAAGTCATCTATACGACTAGGAACAACTTCTTTCACGGTCATATAGATTTTGAGGGTGAACGTTACCGAACACTAATAGAACTTTCATTTCGAATTCTCAGCAAGCTATTTTCCGAAACTATTAATGGTTTATTATCTTCTGGCTGGTAGATCCCGATTTCTATTTATTTGTGCTATATGCTGTTCGTTTTGTGTGATATACGTGATATGTGATATACGTGGTGATGGAAAGAGAGTATAAAAGAATAAGAGAATAGGAGAGAAGAAACAAATAAAAATGAAAGAATGTTTGTGTTTGGGTTTGGGGGATAAAATTTTACCCTTAGGCTGAATCAGTATTCGGCATAAATCATAATGGGATTCGAGTCCGAGCCTAATTGAATTTGTGCAACAGTCCACAACTAGATCCAAATCCTCAGGAAAAACAGTCACAGTAAAACGCATCGATGGCGGAGGCTATTTCAGAGGGTCCTTGAACTCCACGGAGGAGCCCCTCCACGTGATCCTGTTCAGCGACAGGAGCTCACGGTCGTGGGCGAGCATCATGGGCACCTTGTTGCCGACGAAGCAGGCGACGATCAGGGCGTCCCTCCCCCGAGACCGTATCTATTCGCCAACTGCATGCCGACGAGGCAAGTCCTCCCGGTCTGATTGTAGAACTCGACGTATGGGTGATCAGCTACTCCAAATGTCCTTCATCTTCTTCAGAGGCCAGTTCTCGGTCTCCCCCGTCCTCTCAGGCTCGGGCGTGATCGCCTCCTTGAAATCCGCAAGGAAGTCATTCCCACGACCCGGCTGAATCGGGATACCCTTTGGCGTCCTCTTTATGACCACCACGTCACCGGCATTCTCACTAAGCTCTGCTGGAAGATATATGCGACTCTTAGAATCAGTGATTTTAACTCTCTGAGACTTTCTCTAGCTCGTCGCGGATAATCATGAGATTGTGCCGCAGCCCCTTCTCCTCGAGGAACTTCCTGAACGTCGAGTCCAACGTCAACGCCTCGACCCCCATCCGGCTCGCCGTGGCATACAGGATCGCGTCGAACAGGTCCCTCCAGCCAACGTTCAACACGTGACGCATCGATTCCAGATCTTCCCCCCTGGGAGGCACCAGGCCTATCACGCCGCCGTAGACCAGATAATCGAGGCCCTCCGACGCCTGTCTGGGCACCTTTTCCAGCCCGTTCCTCCTGACCTCCCTGAGCACGACGGCCTCCAGCTCCGCCATCATCGCCATCGGGTAGTAGAGCCTGCGCCCCTCCAGGGCCTCGTCCAGGTTCTCCAGGCCTCTGACCTCGACTCCGAGGTGGGGCAGAACGTAGCTCGTGTCGAGGAGGAGCCTACCCGAGCGCTCGCCTCGTGAGCTCCTCTCCAACCTCCTCGATCTCCTCGGGCTCAACGGACGTCCAGGACTCCACCGACCCCGCCTTCCTCACGGGCTTCAGCGATATCCTGTCATCCTCGACATCGAGTATCAGCGCGTCCCCCTCCCTGATGTTCAACCCCTCCGCCACGCGCTTGGGTATGTAAACCGCATACCGCTTGCCCACATGAATCGTCTGACTCATCAGATCAATCAGATTAAGCGGCATCTAATAAGGATTTCAGGAAGCCCCGAGACGACATCCAATCTACCCATGCTTCAACACACTTCACCAACAGCCTAGTCCACAATCACCGCCCAGACCACGTCATCCGCCTGGCCAACGGCACCCACCCGATCCTCGAGGTCAAAGGCCAGCCCACCCAGCAGGACCAGGGCAAGCAGATCGCCCTCAACGACGGTCGAAGCCATCGACGACGACCGCCGCATCGGCCACCGGACCCACGCCATCCCGACCCACCCCGAAGACATCCCACACACAACCCAGAACGCCACGCAGGAGAAACCAACCCAATCGGACGCGAACTAAAACACTCGAAAACAACCCCAACTGCAACCACCCATCAGCCGTTACCTCCCAGCAAACCTTGAACAAAAAACCACTATAAGCACCAGCCACGACACCCGACACCGAAAACCTTTATACGCCCAGACGCTCCCACACTCACTGCACTCCGAAACGAACGAAGCTGATGCAAGATGAGCGGAACGGCCAGAACCGTCATCGACGCCCAGGGCCTCATCCTCGGGAGGATGGCGAGCACAGTCGCCAAACGCCTCCTCGAGGGAGAACACATCGACATCATCAACGCCGAGGCCGCCGTCATCTCCGGCAAGAGGCTCCAGGTCATCAACGAGGCCAAGGAGTTCCTCAGCGTCGGAGGCCCGAGGTGGGGGCCGATCCACCATCGAAGGCCGAACATGATCGTCAGAAGAACCATCCGCGGCATGCTCCCCTACAAGAGCGCCCACGGCATCCAGGCCTATAGGCGACTCAGGGTCCACGTCGGAATGCCAAACGAGCTGGCGAAGATGGAGAAGGAGCGCATCCCCGACGCAAGCGCCGATAGGCTAGGAGGCCGGTACGTGACCGTAGGCGAAGTCGCCGAGAGCATAGGCTGGAAGAGGTAGAGGGTAATCCCGAGAAACAATAAGCAGGATGATTGAAACCCCCATGTCAACAAAGAAGAAGACGATTCAGGTGTCGGGCAAGAGGAAGACCTCGAAGGCGAGGGTCATCGTCAGCGACGGCAAGGGACGGATCCGCATCAACAACACGCCCATCGACCTCTACGAGCCCAAGATCGCCCGGGAGAAGGTCATGGAGGCAGTCCTCCTCGCGGGCAGCGACATCGTCGGCGGCATCGACGTCAGGGTCAACGTCGAGGGCGGCGGCTACATGAGCCAGGCGGAGGCCGTGAGGATGGGCGTCGCCCAGGGCCTCGTCAAGTGGACCAAGAGCAAGAAGCTCAGGGACACGTACATCGAGTTCGACAGGACGATGCTCGCCGGCGACGGGCGCCGCACCGAGCAGAAGAAGTTCGGCGGCCCCAGCGCGAGGACGCGCAAGCAGAAGTCCTACAGGTGACCGGATCCCGAGGAGGACAGATTCATGGCAAGGACGCTCTCACCATCGGTAAAGATCGGCGCAAAGGAGCGGGTCGGAAGGGGCTTCTCCCTCGGCGAGCTGGCTAAGGCTGAATTGAACGTCGGAGAAGCCCGCCACATGGGTGTACCGGTCGACCTCGCCAGGCGAACCGCGCACGAGGAGAATGTGGAGAGACTGAGGGAGTGGGTCGCTGAGGCGAGGAAGGAAGAATTTAGGGTGAAAAAGGCACATCAATCGATAAAAGGGCAGCGCGGCCGGGCCAACAGGGGTCTGACGAGCTCAGGTAAAAAGATGAGGGGCATGAGGCCCTAGCGAGTCTTCTTCTTCAGTTTCTTGAGGGCCCTCTGCATCCTGTCGAAGACCTCGTTTAGGATCGCCTCGCTCGTGGCGATGCAGATGCGCAGGTGGCCCTGCCCGTGGGCCCCGAACTCGGTGCCCGTCGAGAAGCGGAGCTTCGCCTCCCTGAACATGTACTCGTCGAGCTCGTCGCTCGTCATGCCGCAGTCGAACTTGGGGAACATCAGGTACGTTCCCTCGAGCTTCGGGCACGTGACGCCCGGCGTCTCGTCGAACCGCTTATCGCAGAGCGCCCGCATCCGGTGGAGGTGGCTCATCATGTCAGTCCTCCACCACTGGAGGGTGTCGTCAAGCATGACGGGCGCCGCGTCCTTCGACAAGTTCGTGGTTCCACGGAGAACGCCGCGAGCGTACTTCCTCAGCTCCTCCATCATCCCCTTGTTCGTGGCGGCGAGGTAGCCCATCTGGAGGCCGGCCACGCCGTAGGTCTTCGAGAAGCCCCAGCTCGTGATCGTCAGGTCTGCGATCTCGGGGCTCAGCGACGCCAGCGTCACGTGCTCCCTTCCTTCGAACAGGATGTCCTCCCACAGCTCGTCGACCATCACCGTGATCCCGTGGTCGACGGCCACGTCCGCGATGCCCTTCAGCTCCTCCCTGGTCATCACCCGTCCGCACGGGTTGTGGGGGTTGCACACGAAGATGAGCTTCGTCCTCCGCGTGATGAGCTCCTTCAGCCTCTCCACGTCGAACCGGTAGCACTCCTCCATGTGCAGGGGCCAGTACTTCGGCCTAGTGTGCGTGACGTCGACGGCGATGAAGAAGGGGAAGTACATCGGATCGGTGACGACGACCTCGTCGCCGGGCTTACACGCGTACTGGAGGGCCAGCCACATGCCCGGTATAACCCCCTGCGTGATCATGACGTTGTCGAGCGTCACGTCCAGCCCGTTCCGCTTCCGGAGCTTCGCCGCCATCGCCTCCCGCGTCTTCTTGTCGTCGCCGTAGAAGAGGTCCTCGTCCTGAACCGCGTTGATCAGCGCCCTCTTGATCTCCGGCGCAGTCGGGAAGTCCGGGTCGGCGAGCCAGAGGGGGATGACGTCCGACGGATCCCTATGCCACTTTATCCCAGGAGCCGCGAGCATCCCCTCGATCGTCGCTGAGTTGAAAATCTCTCCTCTGATCATTAGACATCGCTCAATTGACGAACTAGTGAATTGCTTGGTCTAATAACGATTTTGATGGCGCACGAACGATCCCGATCTCAATCTCATTCCCCTCTCGAACTCCGATGAAACAGACATAATGGTTATATCAAACCGATAAATCGCCTTTTAGGGTAGGAGCGCAGTCGGTTGATCGTCCTCCTCTACTTCGATTGGGTCGGAAGTGTTACGGAGCTGAAGGAGCTGAACGAGAAGATAAAGACGGTGTGCGACCAGGGCGGCGTCAGGTACCTGGGCCTCTACGGCCCGATGAACCAGAAGTGGAACTACGTCTGGATGTTCGACGCCAGGACGTATGAAGAGTTCGGGAACGCAGCGAGGCAGGTGCACAGGCACGTGAAGATGCCCCACCACATAGCCGAGATACTGATTCCACAGGACATCTAATCCCTGATCCGAATCGACTCGGCACGAGGATGCACGTCGGATATGAACATCCCCGGACTCATAGGACTCTTGCCCCGCGCTCGTCGATTTCGGTGACCATGATCTCCTTACTAGGCGCGGCGGTATGGAAGATTTCCGCCAGTTTCTCGACCCGCTCACCCTCGACGAGCGAGAAGACCGTTTCCCCGAACATCGCCATCGTGCAAGGGATGCCTTCCGCGTCCGTCCTTTCCAGAACGGCCCTGAGCCTCGGCGTTATGAGGCCCACGTGCTCGGCGAAGCGCCTGGAGAGCTCCATGAACATATTCACGGTCTGGTCCCGATGGAGCTCGTCGACGTATCTGCCGCCCAGCTCGTTGATGCGGCTGCGGAGCCCTTGATTGGAAAGGGCCTTCTTCGTGGAGATGGGTCCGATGTGGAGGCAGACCGCGGCGAGGTCGTCCGCATGCCTGAACCTCACCGTCTCTCCTACGCCTGGTCCGCCGGGCTTCGCGATGACGCCGAACCCGCCGCTCAGCTCGGCCAGCACAGTCCCAAGGCCTGTCTTGCACTCGATCTCGGCGACGTGGGCGACCCTAGCTGATTCCGTGCGGGAGAGGCCCAGGTCTAGCGCCTTGTTGAGTGCAAGCGCCAGGCTGAGGGCGCCGCCGCCGCTGGCGCCGAAGCCGGATCCGATGGGTATCTGCGCTTCGTGCTTGATCTCGATCCTGTGTGGTTTTCCCGAGAGCGTGATCATCTTGTCGAGGACGTTCTCCGACACGATGGCATCGTGGGTCACGTTTCCATTCAAGATTATGTTGGACGAGGGTCGGTTTGCGGGTTCTGCGGTGACCTTCGTGCGGATGCCCTTTGTGATGGAGAGGCCAGCGCCTCGTGCTCCCTTGAGGAGCGGGTCCTCGGGGGTGTCGCAGATCTGGAAGAAGCCGGTCAGGTGTCCGGGGGCGAAGGCCGAGGCTTGGGTCATGGGTGCTTCCGCTTCACTCCCGTCGGGGCGGTGATAAAGTTTGCGCCGGGGGTGCGCGTGGGTGTGGCACTTATAGTGTTTTTTGGGGTTTTCGTTTTCATGGTTTGCTTGGGGGTAAAGGCTGGGTGCGCGGTTCTGGTTGTGGTCTTCTCTCGGATCTCGTTTGGAGAATCCGTGGTTCGTCGACGGATGGTGCGGTGTTGTGTTTTGAAATGGCTGATATAGCCCTTCGTTTCCATTGATGGGGGAGCGTTGGAGGTCCTCGTGGGGGCCGGGGGCTGGGATTACCTTCCCGCGGCCGGGGTGGACGGGCTCAGGGCGTACTCGGGGCTGTTCCGGTTCGTCGAGGTGAACACGACGTTCTACCACCTGCCGAGGCTGGGCGCGGTCAGGTCGTGGCGGAGGAGGGTGCCCGGGGACTTCGTGTTCTCGGTCAAGTGCAACGGGATGGCGACCCACGTGCACGGGCTCAGGCCCGTCGACGAGACGTTCGTTGTCCTCGAGCGTATGCTCTCGGTCTGCCGCCTGCTCCTGTCCGACATGCTGGTCCTCCAGACGCCGCCGAGCCTGGCGGTCGACGAGGCGAAGATATCCGAGGTCTCGAAGATCCTGAGGAACGTGGGCGTCGGTCAGGTCCAGGCCTTCTGGGAAGCCAGAAACCCCGTGAATCCCGAAGATAAACGAAAGATGCAGATGGCTATGCTGGACGATGGTATCATTCCCGTGGTGGATCTGTCGCGCGAAGATCCTCCGCCAGAAACCAGGGTGATCTACTCACGCCTCTTCAACTCCGGTGGCTCCGAGTACAGCGACGTACAGATGGAGAAAATTCGTGGGAGTGTCTCCAGAAGTGGGGCGGAAAAGGTGGTGCTGGCGTTCCATGGCGCGAGGATGTACAGAGACGCCAAACGATACATGGAGCTAAATCGTGAATGAGCCACCCATCGACCCAGCCAATTTCTCAACAATAACTCTTAATAATCGTTGAACCTTCTTCATCAGCATGCGAGACCTGTCCGATGTCGGGTGGGTTAAACACACCGTGGCCAGGGTGAAGAGGGGCAGGGAGGAGGAGCAGGCCGGCAGGGTCAGCGCGTTCTTCGCCGGGCTCGAGGGCAAGGCGAAGGGCCTGAAGGGCTACGCGGTGACCCTGAACGAGCCCGACGGGCAGGAGCTGATGATCCTCACGTTCTGGGAGACCAGGCGGGACATGGACGCCTTCTACGGCCCGAACAACAGGGCGCTGGCGGATCTCATCGAGAGCTCAAAGCCGCTCCTCGAACAACTCCCCCAGAGGAAAGACTACAAAGTGACACAGTTCAAGATGTAGCCTAAGCTTATTTTACATTCTGTAGACTTGTCTGCGGTGGCCAACAGTTAAAAGGTATACCTCTTGACCCTGGATCTTGTAGAGAACCCTGTAATCCCCGATTCTAAGGGAATGTACGCCCATCCAATCTCCGTGAAGAGGCTTTCCAGAAAATGGGTTCTCACTCAAAACCGAAACTTCTCGAATAATATTCGTCTACACATCCTTACTGAGATGTTTCATTCGCCTCAGAAATCGCGGGGTGAACCTCAACTCATATTTCCGCTT